>Ga0102593_1000998_pt1 | contig 33096 bp, 38 predicted proteins | sample AraplaCol_mMS_r2_2_FD_76862 | JGI IMG/M metagenome (GOLD analysis project Ga0102593, IMG submission 76862) | Arabidopsis root microbial communities from North Carolina, USA - plate scrape MF_Col_mMS_r2 (SPADES assembly) (version 2) | ecosystem: Host-associated > Plants > Roots > Endosphere...
AAGAAAGATATACATACTACAAATACACAGACTAATAACTCCTCAGAATGTCTTCCGCCATAGCAAAGAAGGCTCCATAGCCTTGCGGGCCCAGACGGGCTATCGCAAGGCTGTCTCTCATCGCTTTGACATCAACGAGGCGGTCGCCACGGCCACTCCTTATTCCGTTTCCGTCGTGGCGTATGCCACAAACTTTCTCTATAGGCAAGGGGTCTTATGCTATCGACTCGGGCAAGAAATTCGTTTACTCAATGTTCATCGGGCCGCTCAATCTGAACGAGTCCTCAATCTCCAACATGTTCTTCGCGGCTTAAAATTCGGCCCGGTAGACAGGGATGCTACCGATCGAGTCAAGTTGATCCACTATCATGACGGCATTGTCGTCTTACGTGTGATAAATCCCGACTCCCGTGGTGATCTCTTACTGGCTATTGATATGGGCCGTCGGGTGGGTAATGTGAAGCGTAAACGACTCCTCCTTCAAGCGGTCGTCCCGTCTGACGTGCCTATGTTTGTCCGAAACAGTCGGTCCTATATTTGGTATGGCTTTTTTACTGCCCCGTCGCCTAACTCGGATGGTGTGTGGTCGGTTTGGGGCGTTGATTTTGCAACGTCGGAGAGTATTGATTTCCCTTTGGACCGCGTGGTCGATGGCGACCTGGATCAAACCCTCTGCTTCGAGATGTATCAGGATCATTTGTATGCTGTCTCAACGCAGGTAGCGAACAATGACGATGAAAGATTCTCCTCCTTCTATCATTGGTTCTGTCATGCTCCTCGTCAAAACGGCCAGAAGTGGAATGGACGGCTCTGGCGCCGAGAGCATCGTGAAGGTCCCATCAATGAGATGTGGACGGATCTATCCATTCGCGTGGATGAAACAACCGGGAAACCAGTGATTCTCGAATGCCGTCGAGAATGGCGACATGGTAAGAGTGAGAACCATCGTACAATCTATATTCAACCTCTCCCTACGCCCGAAGAGGCACTTGAGCGAGAATCATCCAGTCCTCGATGGGTGAATGAGAACCTCAAGAATCATACCCCAGAACCCGAGATTCAACAACCATACAATCAGCGTCCCGAAAAAAGACTTCGCCGTTTCTACCACGCCGAATATGAACATACCCATGATCAAAACACACGGCAGGAATTTATCGCCGCCCGTACGAAACACCGCAGCTATAATCTCTCTGCTGCAACCTTTATAGATCTCGTCAACGATCCCACTCCCGAGGCAGACGGACTCCGATCTCGAGACCGTATTCGCTTGCGGACAGTCTCTCGCAAACGCAAATGTCCCATCGACGAAGAAGGAACAGGACTGTTATTCGAGCATACCCAGACTGAAGACGACGGTCGACCCGTCGAGGGATCAGAGGAGCGATTCACCAGTCGTGGCGTCCATCTCTGGCCTGCGGAGGATGCCCCCTCAGAACTCACTCACCTTCTCTGCCCTGATACTCGTACAGGCACTGTTCATGCAATTTCGGACGAGCGCTCCCTTCTATACTCTATATCCTCACCCGGCCTTCCGCCAGACCATCATGCTCTAGTTCTGATCAGCTTTGATCCCAAAATCCGCTTCCCTAACCTTCCTACCCTGCGCACAATAAAGGCGCCTATAACGGGACCTATGTTCCCTGTGAATGTCTCTCCTGAGCCATTGAGTGGCTCGCTTGTTCGAGAGGTCAAACCTCTTTATCAGGCAATTGGTCGGGGATATTGGCTGCGATAACAAACATCACCACTATAGTAGACGTAGCAATAAACACAAATTCTTCAACTTCAATAGACCACTTTGGGTATTCAACATTGTAGTAATCAGTGCTGTTAAGGCCAACATTTCTACGAGCGATATCAGTGGCAAAGGAAATCTGCCATCTTACTATGAATTTCTTGTGCTGGTCTTCGAATCATGAATACTGCTACTTCATACACTACCATAGCGTAAACTTAGACACAGACGGACATTATGAACCCCAAAATGACGCGAATGTAAGTTTAAGACTAAATTCATGCCACTCTCTATGAAATTAGATATGTGCTATTATTGAGCAAGGGAAATAAAAGCAATATCACATATTCATTCATCTCTCAACATACTCTAGTGTTCATGTATAATATAGTATGCTTCAGACATCAAAGATTCACTATCCAAGCCATTCTAATCCCTTTCTGATATCACCCCATCGTGAGATCGCGAGATCTCTCCAAAAATAAGAACGTGGCTGCCAAGGACTTTGCGAAGCAGCCTTGGGAAGATTCTTCCCAGTTTTCATCACATATGTCGCCTTCAATGAGAGAAACGGGCGCTCCTCTAACTGGCATCTCTCTTCGGCGGTCATTTGCGGAACTATAACTGATATCTTAGCCTTCTTCATCTCTGTCAATAATCGGCATGCTAGCTGTGCTGTTGAATCTGCACCGAGTGTCCAGCTTGCGTCCGCATAGCCCCAGGATAGAACGACGTTTGGAAGATCCTCAACCATGGCAGTTCTCCAGGAGAATTTCTCTGTAATGTCATACGGCTTCCCTTCAATGTTTATTTGAATACCACCTGCCGTGCAAATTTTGAGTCCTGTTGCTGTTACGATGATATCCGCTTGTATTTCTTTGCCAGAGGTCAATTTGATTGTTGTGTCGGAGATATCCTGGATGTGGCCTGTCTTGACACTACCCTTTCCACTTTTGATAGAAGCATAAAAATCACCATCAGGCGACAAACACAGACGCTGTTCCCAGGGATCATATGAAGGTACAAAGTCTGGCTCAAGGTTTGTACCCGAAGGTAGGAGCTTCGCTGTCTGACCGAGAAAGAAAGCCTTAGCTACGCGCGGAAAAATTCGACAGAGTGACGCCATAATAAAAGAGAAACAAATCCATTTCATTCGGATCAGTTGTGCTGCCAAGAATCCTGGTAGAAGTGTCAAAGCTACTGCTTCAAATGTGCCTTCGGTTGGAAGCGATGCGATATAGGTGGGTGAACGTTGAAGCATGGTGACATGTTCAGCTTCTATAGCCAGTGTCGGGAGTAATGTGATAGCAGTCGCACCAGAGCCGATAATAACAATTTTCTTATCCCTATATTTCAGATTGGCGGGCCAGAATTGAGGATGGACTACCTCGCCTTGAAAATGATGAAGACCAGGGATGTTGGCATGCAATGGAGTTTGATAATCGTAATACCCAGTGCCCAAAAACACAAAACGAGACTTGAAGGTAAGCTTTGCGATGGAGTTGGTGATAATATCAAAAGTCCATGTTTTGGCGGACGATGACCAGTTCATCCTATTAACCCTATGAAGAAAGCGAATATTCTTGTCGATGCCGGCCCGGACAGCAGATTCTTCGATGTAATCCCGAATTATAGATCCATCAACAATGCTATTTTTCCCAGTCCAAGGACGCCATGCAAAGCCAAAGGTATAAAAGTCAGAGTCTGATCTGATGCCTGTTGATCTTTAGCAAACAAGGTCCCTAATCAAAAGATATTGTGTACTGCGTCTTACCAGGATATTGAAAGAGACTCCATGTTCCACCGATCTCGTGGCGATCTTCAAGAATACAGTAACTGAGCTCCGGATGTCTCTGTTGAAGACGGTAAGCAAAATTGATACCAGATATTCCGGCGTCCACGATTATAATATCGAAGTCGTACATCTTCACATTGGCAGCGTTGGCAGTAGACCACATAACTTACACTCCCAGATCCCCATCTTTTATGCATCAGGGAAATAACTGATCTATTAAGTACCAATGAACGTTGAAGATCTACCTCATCAGTACGACATGTTCACACCTCAGAACTTGGAACTTCCAACTTGAAGCTCGCATTTCCGCCACTCGGCGAGCCGTTTCACCTTCCCTCAACCCTCCAATATCATGTAGACTTTTGACGGCTAGTCACTGACGCGCCTTGATATTAGTGATATTTGAGTGATGGACACAGCCAGGGGACCCTCGATTGAAAATTGACCATGAGGTAGCTCGGAGGTCGCGAGCTCAGCACCTTTGCATAGGGTTTCAGGGAGGAGCATCTCCCTTGCATCAACACGATATTCTCAAAAACTGAGCACTAACACTTACTTGTGAGCAGGCCCTTTCCAAGGTCCAGGATCAGTCATATACTAGTATTTTAAGACATCGCCCAAATAGCAACGCTCTTTGATACAAGTTGAACTTGCATTGATTCCCTATCGGTACTTTCTCCTCATTTTTTCATTACTGTCTGCCTTCATCTCTTAATTGTTTAGTCTTCTCAGGTCACCATAAAAAGGATATTCTAGGAGACAGGACAACGCAGAAGATGCCATGTCATTCACTTCATGCGATGGTATTCCCTTGGCATCCTAGAAGAGTATTAGATTTTTGATTGCCCTTAGGCCGTATTCGAATCTCCGAATTTCAGTCCTGACGAGTCAATCAGACTAAGTTTGTACCCAAATTCCAATCTCAGCCAGGGTATACCTGCCAATTAGATGTGACTTTAATTAATTCTTGGGTAGTTGGGTTGAAAATTCCGTTTGTACTCGGTGGTACTATGGTTATGCCTAGTGGAACCCCTGCATAGGCTGAAACACAGGCGCCAACTTGAACACTTAAGCTTAATTTAAATTCTTCAGACATGGTCGACTTGCTAGTCCGAGCGTTCAGTGTAAAGATAGTAACTACTAGGAAATTGTAGTATCTAACGGTGCATACCAGTGACTTCTACCTCTCTTCTGCCTGGGCACTGCTTAACTCTACTCCGCGCAAACCATGAACGCCATTCTATCGTAAGTGTATGTATTATTCTAGATTCTAAATAGTCTCTAGTACCAGCTCAACCTCTATATCTACACGACAACGAAGTCGTGATCTAGTTCCCGTCGAGCTGGCGTGTATAGATCAAATATACAAAGAAATGCCGTAACTCCATAATCCGTAAAATCCGTTCAAACTGAACGGGTAGACCACCATCCGGGGAATCAAGGAAATAATCAAAATAAAGCAGAATCAGAGTCGCAATCACAATCGTGTCAGCGTCAGCGTTGGATCGTCCCGTATTAAATGAGTAGAGGGGAGGATGATCATTGGCATTGGCATTTAGCCTATTCCTTCAAGTATAATCCGGCCATCGTATCGAGTATCATATCTCGCTTGATGGGATGCTCGTCCTCAAAGAGGTCGCGCACATGAAGGTTCTCCCTCAATGCATCGGTAAGTACGGCCCGCTTCTTCTTATTGTCAAACTCGTCTTCCAACGAGCTGAGGAGACCGGTACCACTGCTGGAATTCGCGTGGAGGATCGAGGTGAGGTTCAACTTCCCGTTGCTGCCGATAAGACCGTGGATAGTGTTCTTGAGAGTTCCCAGAAGAGGGACATCGGCCACGAGTGGGAGTTGTGACATCACCTTCGTATAGTAGGGGACTCTGGTACCCTTCCAGGTGACGGTGCGCGTTATGGTGGTGAGCGACAGACTGCCATTCGACATGATAGAAGGACCTTGCTCCTTGAGGAGATCTTTCAAATGGCTGAAGGCTGTCTTCAGGTCGAGCTGCGCTTTGACAGGGAATTTGTTGTCTCCGGGGTACAAGGTGACATCTTCGACGGTGGCATTGCCGAGGACAAGATCTCCGCTTTTGATATCGAGAACCAAGGTGCCGATGTCAAGGGTCAGTACTGATGGGTTGGGAAGCGAAGCATTTCCAACCAGATTCGTGCCATCATCCATTGGAGGGAGAACCAGTCGGCTGTCTGAAAGGGCGAATTCCTTGAACGAGTCCAGGGCTATCACAGTTAGTTAGAAATTGATTATTTCTATAATCAAAAGGTAGAGAATTACATACTTGGCGAAGTGATGTCCTTGTCCATGGTGACATGCGACTTCAACACTCCCAGATAAGAATTAGTTGAGCCCTTCAGAGACAAGGTGGATTCTTTGTTGAAGACGACCGAGTGGACATAGTCCACCCAGGTGTCCTGGTCGATAAGTGGGCGATGCTGATTTTCGACACCCAGAGTGGTATTTCCTTTGATAGTCAGACCATCGATGGTAACGTTGGTCCAGGGCTTGTTGTCGTTGTCATCTCGGACGTAGAGATCCAAATCAATGGGCTCAATACGAACAGGCAAGGCGATTTTCAAATTCAAGGCCGATTTGAGAGTCAACTGTATAGAGTCTGGCTGCGGATTCAAAACAGAGGCTTCAACTAACACCAAATCAGACTTGTTGACGACGAGCTGGGAGATGGCGGGAATAGCGACGAGGAAGCTATAGTAGAAAATGAGTAATTGATGCGATAATCCAGAAATTGACGATTATCAATATCTGTATATAGTTGTAGAGATAGCTGGCCACTTACAAGACTGGTAGGAAAATGGCGAGGAAAATGACATTTCCAATAAGATAGCAGCACCAGAAACGCTTCCAATGGCGCGAAAGTCGTTCTCTACGCGTTCGCGTCGTCGCTAATGAAAGACCGCCGGCCGATTCGACCTGCTCTAACTTTGCAGTATCATCAAGACCGGCTGGGGGCATTGGCCCACGGTGGTGACCCAACGAGTATTTGGCATCATTTGAGCTCAAATAGGCGGGTCGGTCCGCATTACCCTTTCCCATTGTGAGGGTTATGATAGAGGGAGAAGGAGGAGAAAAGAAAAAAGAAATAGAAATATGAAATATGAAAAACTTCGACACCAGCAACACACGAAGGGGAAAAAAAAAGGACCAGACCAGAAGATAGCGGGACCGCCCGCGACTATATCATGTAGCGTCAGAAGACTCCGTAGAATAGAGTCTGGTAGTCCGGGGGAAATTATCAGTCCGGGGGAATTGGGTGGAGAGAGGAGGGATGAAGCTCGCTTCTAATACGAAGCAAAGCTCATGATTGGAACAATGTCAACAAGCGAGGTCAATCTGGCTCTGTCGGGAAATCGAAAATGGACCATGACGAGCTCGTCTATACTCCGAATATTACTATTATTGTGGTACTGTATGAAAATGAGAAAAAAAAGGGATAGTCTAGGATTCCCCCTAGACGGACCAAGTGGAGAAGTTCGGAGCAACGTTGCTTTTCTCGGCGAGGATCCACGAGAGAGTGGCGCACGAGCACAGCAGGGATCAGCATGAGGGAGATGGCGATCTTCGACGAACCGCGGCTGAAGTGGGCGCAAAATAGGGGGTTCACATGAGTCCCGGTGATCAATGATGGTCATAAATCCGAGAGTTTGGTGGTTGAAGTGGAGGAGATGAGTGGATGAAGGGGGATTATGCGGGGACGAATGAGTTAGGTCTGATTTAATCTCAAGCTTTTCCCCGGATACACTCTGAAAAGTCAAGAGAAGAGCCGTGTAGAAGTCTCTGATCTTTGTTTTGTATTCATTTATCATGTCGTCTACCTCTTCACCCCCATCCCCACTCGAGGAGAAGCCCGTCGTGGGCCATGATGATGGCGGTATTGATGCCCCAGCTACTAGTGGCTCTGGTCGTCTGCATGCCCTCGAGCAGCTAGAAATTCTCCCTCAGATGTTACAAGAGGGTATTCTCTTCGCTGGATCGGGTGCAGCTCTGCTCCTTCAAGCAGCATTGCCTGCTATTCGTGATGTTGAAACCGAAAATGGCACCAATGAAGCCCTAGCTACCGAACTACTCGACGCTCTTCAAGCCCATTTGGGTTACATTTCCACCCTAGTCTTTGGCACTCGCGAAGAGCGTAAGACCCTACTCGATTTATTGTCCAGTGAAAAGGCCCCCGGTCTTGGAGGTGGTCGCAACAACCGATTCGCGCATCATCCAGCCTTACAAAAGTGGATGGCTGCAACCCTCTACGCCACCGCGACCGATTTCTACCAGCGAGTTTATGGCCGAGTCGATTATCAGACTGCTCAACGCGCGTACAGCGAGTTCGGTCTTTTGATGAACTGCTTGTCTATCCCACCGGGTACCTGGCCCGAGACCCGTCAGGCCTTCTGGTCCTATTGGGATGATCAAATTCACTCCTTGACCGTCTCGACTGATGCTGCACAATTTGCAAAGGAACTACGGGAGAGTAAAGATATGCCCAAGTGGGTACAGAATATGAAGCCCTTCCTGCGGGCCGTCACTATCGAAATGCTTCCGCCGAATCTGCGAGATTCTTACGGGCTCAAATCGACTGTTAGCACTCGGGCTTTGTATCGGACCTGGATGGGCTTTTCTGTTGCTGTTTATCCTGCTATGCCAAACAAATGGCGTGGATATCCACTTCGATACTACCAGGACAAACTACGGGGTAAATTGAACGTTGTTTGATTGTGAGATATCACTAGAGTACCGATAGTATCGGAAGGGGGACCTTGAGAGGATTTAGTTGGCTGGAAACCGTGGATTTGTTTGATCGATTCTAGTATTTTTAATATGTTTGTATATACCCACGCTACGAGATACGCTCTGTGCCTTGAGGATTTCTTAAAAATTGAAAATATTTTTTTCTTCGTTGATTCGTGTTTCATCATGTACGTAGTATATAGTAATAATCAAAAAACCAGTCTGTATGCTTAAAGTCCACGGGTGTTCACATGTCAGTTGCTTTAAAGTGTTAAAGTGTTCCCAAGATTCCACCCAGCAATTTCGAAACATCCTCAACCAGCTAAATCAGAGATCGTCAGTACTAGTCAAGAGAGATTTCATGTGCAGAAGATTCTGATCCACATGACGTTGAAGAGTAACCCACCGGAGTAGCATCGCCAATAAGCGTGGTCGTGTTATCCACGAAGTCTTTGGTCAAGAGTGAGTGTGCATTCTTGAGGATATCATTCAAGACATTAACATTGTCGTCTTTGAGGAGTTTAGCAGCTCCGCTGACAATGATTTCGAGGTTATTGATGGTGTCCTTGCTGAGCAACTGTTGCACGCCATCCAGGATGTCGGGCAATTCCGAGAGAAGGCCGCCAGTTGATGCTGGAGCACGAGGAGCAACAGGGTTGGGCTCTGGAGCGGCCAGAGCCAGTGGAGCAGCAGCCAGAGGAAGTAGGAAACTGCTGAGACGCATGATGAAGGCTACCCACTAGACTGATTGAAACACAAGAAGATGGATAAGAAGAAGAGGAAGAATCAGATTTGAAGCTGTGATATGCAAGAAAGAATTATAAGATAAAGAAAAAAGCACAAATGCAAGGTTAGTAGCTTTTCCCTCGTCCATATAAGCGAGTTGGATAGTGGAAGCCCTACACGAGGAGTAAGACAACCCCCGCTGCAATCTAGACCTTGGTAGTATCTGAGCTGCCATCACACTCAATCTCGGGCGTGGCCATCCGTTAGTGGGAAGACGTTAGCGGTTGACCCGACGGAAGGATTCCAAAATCTAGGAAAATCCACCTCTCTTGCCTCAAAAACAATGGCAATTCCCCGAGGCTCTGCCCAATGCGATGCCGTGCATCACAAGATTAGCGTGGGAAATGCACGATCGTGAAAGCCAATGGATCTTTGGATGTCTCGCCGAGGTCGATCATTCCATGAGTTAGGAATTAGCCTCCGCGGTAGAAGGTTGATAGAGTAAATTTATTTTCATGTGAAGAGGTACCATATGGTGCAGTATGTATGTAGTGATATGGTGGAAGCAGCGGGATTTACTCTTGCACCGGGAAACACGGTAGGATATTGTCAGTTGCAAGGCAGGATAAAGCGACGACAAGCGATCCCCGCATCACCGTCTCACCCCAGATCAGGGTTCAAAATGGAAACGATCGACTCTCCATGAAATGGGGGATCCATTTCTGTGGGATACGTCGATACGGCGTCGTGAAGTGGAGGAATGTGGAAGGACTAAACCCTGGACCGGTGATGAAGCTAGTGGCGTTGTGCCTCGTCAGTGGTTCATTTAAGAGCCCCCTCGGACCGACAGCCCCATGTGACGTCCGGACATGAGTTCGTCTTTAGTAGCGATCTTCATTGTTCAAGCTCTGCGCATCCAGGTTAATGGGTATGGAGTACTGTCGTACATACAGTAGTGGAGTCAGCCAGGATTTTAGACATCTAGTCCTTCGTAATTTTCAAAGTTGAGTGGTGATTTTTTCCTGCATTTAATATATTTGGGTGTAACTGTTTGGTCCATTCTGATTTGAATGCTCCATTATCTCCTCTCTTTGCTCTTTTACATGCGACATTCACCTGAAAGTGCTCAGTTGAGAAAAAAGAAAGGACCGAGGCGAAGTTGAAAAAGAAAAAAGGGCGAAAAAAAAAAAGGGAAAGAGGGGAAAAGTGGAGGCGCCACCAAATGCAAGAGTGGGAAAAGAAGGCAGGAACGATCCGGTCCAGGTACATTTTGAGAATTTCACTTTGTCACTTTGCAATTTTCACTCTTTTTTACAATTTTCACTTTTTGAATGAACTACATTTTGTGTACTTCTATGTTAAGTGGAATAGTCGAATAAACTGATATTTTGGAATGTTTTAGATTTGAAGACATTAAATCATCCACTATATCTTTGAAACAGAATCAATTTTGAAAATTCAATCATAAAGTCGTTTTCGCCCCCACTCCGAGCTATTCTGCTGCACGATGTATGTACTTCTCACCAGATAGTCACAAATAGTAGATAGGGCTATCTACTACTATGTATGTACATATTATGTACATCCGACCTGCATACCAATACATACAGAGTGGCTTTAGTTGTATGTACACACTATAATCCTAGAGCCAATCCCAAGATACTCAATGCTCCAACCACCGTCATAGTCAAACCAGTAGGCTGGGCGGCTGCCGCCATGCCACTGGAAGTTGAACTTGACCCAGTTGCCGTCGCTGTGCCTGTGCCAGCGCCAGTACCAGCACCAGTCCCGGTCTGTGAGGCTTTCTCAGCTGTAGGCGCTTGAGTCAAGACGCCTGCTTTGACTTGTGATCGCACAACAGACATGTAGCTCTTCACATCAGAAGGTAGACTGCTATACCAAGTCGGTGTAGTACCAGCACTAATCTGGCTGGCAAGTGCACGACGGGATTGCTGATCAATCAAATCCCAGAGCACCGTCATCGGCACCACTGAAATCATTTCATTGATGAGGGATTTTGGTGGTGGGGAGATATTTGCGAAATTTGCGCCGCTGGTTGCGTTTGCTGTGAGGTGGGCACTAAGTAGTAGACATTGATCAGCATCTTCCTGTATATCAGAGTCAGCCGGGAATGGGAATAGACGCACAGTTGACTTGATAATGAAGCAACATCGAAACCACCATCGGTGGTTGCAATATCTCGTCGCTGAGGCTCAGCGCCCAAGGCTGTAGCAGCGAGACATAAGAGGACTGTCGTGAGCTTCATTCTTTGCGTTGTAAGTAGTTCGTAAATGACTACTGTACTAGTAACAGTAGTTACTGCTTTCTTAAAAAAAAAAAAAGTAGATAGAACCAGCAAGAACTTTGGGCAGTTGCAATTCTATATCCAATCCTTGACCCCTCTTGGCTTGATCGACAAAGCCTTGTTTCCTATTGCAGCTCGCTTCCAGTGAATCAACCTCCAACCCTGTCAGCATCTCAATGGACCGATTGGACGGTTCCTGTGGTGTCTAGACCCATTCCCTGTACTGGTAAAACACTCTAGTTCGTGGGCCTCGGATTTGGACCGGATCAGATGCCAGATGAGGCGGGGAACCTGGGAAACAAATTAAGTCCGAAGTTGGATTTTGCACCATTCTCACGCACACTTCTATAGGATATCTTAAGATGTCCAACTTATGACGGCATTTTCTTAGTTTGCGCAAGTGTCGTTGCGATTTGCCCGTTGCTAGCTTGCTGATCTGCTGTAGATCCATATCAAATTTATTGAAGGTTTGACGATCTGAGGTGCATTCAAGACGAAGCAAACTCCCAAAGATTGGTGTCTTCATCAGTATGACATTTAACCAATGCGAGTTTGTATAGTCAGACGAGTGGACTGATTAAGGCCGCATATATATATACATTAACAAGTAGTCAAATGTTGAAACTGTTCATATTTACTGAGTACTAACTACTTCAAGTCGCAGACTTGATTTCCAGTTGCCAGGCGAGTATTCGACAGTACTACCCCATGGTGGCATACTTAACGTGCGTACATTTGACTGGAATAGTCTTCGAGATTCCAACTTGAACATGCCCATGTGAATACCTCTACTAGAGCTCAGAATTCTCAAAATAGACGCTACATCAATTCTACTCGTGATATTTGAGAAATTAACCTTACTAACTCTTCGAAACGAAATGACTTCAAGGATATCAATTGATCATAAATCAGGTAGTCGTAAATCGTGATACTAAAACACAGCCGAGATCATCCTTCGAACAGGAAACCGACAGAAAGCAACTTCAAAGTACAAATTCCCCATTTAAACACCCTGCTTCTTGGCCATATCGGCCTCAGCACCGCGCTGACGGGCCTTACCCTCATCGTGCATGTCACGGAACTTCTCCTCCTCAGAGCGGTCACCGGTCACAGCAGCACCAACGGTACCGAGAGCACCCTGGGCACGGCTCTGCATACCACTGCCCCAGTCCATAAGCTGACCCTTGGCCTCTTGCTCCTTGCCAGCAGCATTCTGCTCAGCTCCAGTACGGCGCAAGTTCTCGTTGCCGATCATGTTGCCAACGGCTTCCTTTGTAGAACCAATGGTCTGGTCCCAGGAGCCGTTGGATCGCTTGGGGTCGTCTTTGGCGACAGCGCCAGTGTTAGGGTCTGCGGTAAGGTTGCCGAGTTTGGCGGTAGTGTGGGATGCTTCATCCTGGGCCTTGGCCTGCTCTTGAGTAACTTCACCCTTGTTCTAATATGTGTGTTAGCCTTGTCTTTGGAACGAGAAGTATCAGAGATAACATACCTGAGTGGAAGAGTCACCAGTCACAGCACCGTAGGCACGCTGGGCCATACCAGAGGCCGAGTTAGCGATAGAGCCAAGAGTGGAAGCGTTGTTGTCGGACATTTTGTAGATGTAAATTGTAGGTGGAGATAGATTGATGGTAATATGAGAAGTTGTGAATTCAAAAGAGTTGGTTGGAAATGATCGAAGGATCTGCTTGTTTATTTTGATTGAAGGCCATTTTGTCTTGGAGCTGCTCCTTCCTTATATACTTCCATCAGTCGCGCCTTCCAAGATTTCGATTGCCCATGATCAATGACATCAACGCCTGATGTCACATCACGTGATTGACAGCCACACAAGTGGAATTACGTCATGAGTGAATGGAAAGTTGTCAGGCACACAACACTAGTTGGTTAGTATACACCAGAAGCTTCTATTGACACATTGCGATGTGGAGAGAAGTGGATTCATTGTGGAAAATCAGGGGTATTACGCGGGTGTGGTGTGGGAGAAAGCCGGTTGAAATGATGAAATCGTGCGCATCGTGATACTTTGTCTGACAAAGGATGCAACTATTGAATCGATAAACCTCAAAAACGCCGTCATTAGAGCCCATATGCATGCTCACGCTCAGAGAAAACAGGAATGTCATGAGAAGATAAAAAAAACAAATAGCATCCGTTTTCATGGCCACTACCAGTGGCAGATCCCGCCTTCGCTATCATCAGCTGTCCATGTTCCACATAGACCAACGACCTCGAGATGTCCATCTGGTTGCTCGCCCACCTTGCTGAGTGCAGCTGAGCCCTTGTCCATTGGACCATTACTGAGGAGGCGTCGTGCCCAGGCATCAATGGCTGGCTCTCCTGTCTCATCGCGCGCCTGCTTCAAGAATGGGATGAGCGCAGTGCCGCCAGTTCCACGTAACTTCTTGTTATCTTTCGGGACTGCGGTTGCGAGATTCTTGGCCGCTGGCTTGGGTTGTTCTGGTAGTGATCCATTTCGTGCTCCACGAGATTGAAGTATAATATATCGGGATACGATTTGAATGTGTTTGTCGCGCATAACTCTCAGCATAGATAGGCAGGCATCATAAGCTATACGCAGTGCCGGATCAGACCGGTGATCTTCGACGTAGGCCCTAATATTAGCGACAGATTCCACATCTTGAAGGAACTGCCGATGTGGACCCGGCATATACTCGCGCATTTCATGGATGAACCCGTGGCGTGGTCTTGGGCTGTCGTCGGTATTTGCGGTAGAATGGTCCTTCCGGGTTACTCCAGTTGGGCGATGCTCCACACCCAAGACAATATCGAAGAACTGAATTAGAGAGCTTTGAGCATTACTGCCTCCTCCATACTGGCGATACTGCGGAGGGTTGCGGCCATCGTCATACAGTACGCCATTCGGCAGTCCGGCATCAGCCATGTTTTTGCTACCGGCGAGGTAAGGGCGGATGCGATTATAGAAAACATAAGGGTCACAGTTGTCGTACATGCGCACGAGTAAGCCATTTATATCGTCTAGAATTTCTGCAAAGCGCTGCAGACACTCCGTCACAACGGCGGTGTTATCCTGACGGGCAGCGGCTATCGCATGCAGCATCAGTGGAATCGACGGTGCGCCCCGTGCTTCCATGGCGACAGACACCAGGAAGAACCATTGCTCGTCAAGGGATCCAGTGAATGTTTGCAGACATGCGAGGTTGTCGAGATCATCGGTTGGTTCGTCGGGGAAGATAGGCCGATGATTCCAGAGACAGACCCCGGCATAGGTTGCCACCGGTGGCAGTTGTACTCGCTCACACACCTCGAAGAGGGGCACTGTTAGCTGTGGAGGGATTCTCTATGGAAATAGATGATCAGCTTTATGATTCCTTTGTCCATAAATTCGTAGACCGTTTAGAGAATTATGTAGTATGCTTACCTCGGCGGGTCGATCACCACCCCAGATATAAGCGTGCAGCATAAAAACGAGCACCACATAGGCCCGTCGCCACTCGGCTTCGGATTGTATATTTGATGTAGACAAGATAGGCAGAGCCTCCACCGCTGCACGTACCCGCTTACTCAATAGCAGGGGTTGCAGATTTCGAACAATTGATTCCCATTTGGCGTAGAAGGGAGGTAAGATCTCCAGTGGCGGCTCGGCCGGCAAAAAGCCGTTTCCCCCCGACAGACCATAATCCTCGAGATGAGGAATAGGAGGCAACATTGTGAAAAGTAGAATGTCAAAAGAGAACAGCGAGGAGATGGAGATGATAAAGAGAAGAAGAAGATGAAGAAAAACAATAATAAATCAGACAATCACCGAGAAATCAGGCACACGACCAGAACCGGCCGGAGCACGTGTGTCTTGGATATCCCAGATTATATGGCGGATAATATTATAATGATAGTATGATCACCAGAGAAAAACTCTAGATGGCCATTAATGATAGCAAGAATTGTACACTGTTCAGTATGCAGAGTTGAAGGTGTTCAAGATCAGTTCTAGGTAGAAGAGGCCAGGCACAAGGGTCCCCTCTAATTGCTGAGTTGCTGAGTTGCTGACGAATTGCCCCCGAAAAGAATCCGAAAAGAGTTCGCAAAGGCTAATTCTGGGTTTCGCCGGATGTGAACGGAGAGATCCAAGGATCCAAGGAACCAAGGTTTGGTATTTCCGAGAGTTGGAAAAGAGGGCACAAAGAATGCTGGACGATTGATGTCGATCTAAGCAGAGATTTACAATTTTCAGCCGGGATGTCTCTAGACCGACGGGGTTTGGCTCCAAAAGATAAGTACCCGAAGAGCACGTAATAAGTGATGAAGAATTACCGAGACGAGGGTCATTTTACGGAAAAGCAGTCCGGTCAGCAACTAAGCAAGTATTTACTGATTAGTTACGGAGTACTAGTTAACTATTGTAGTAGTAGTAGGGTGAATTATAACTGGGTTAAGGATGAGGGGATCCGATATAGGAGGGAGATTATGAAACCAAAGGGGAGGTTTAGAGGGGTTCAACAGGAGAAAAAGAAGGGAATTGAGGGGGAATTGGGGGTCATATAGATGGCTACAGATTAGTTGTATGAGGAGACTTTATATGGGTCTCCATTTAACTCCAGTTTCGATGGAGACACCTGCATGCGCGGGCCCGTGTTGCGGAAATTAGGGCGAGTGCAGGCGATACACCCAGGAGTTAGTGGTGAAGCTAGAGAATGTTTCGGAAAGCCGGTGAATCGAGGATTTGCGAGGTTTTCACTGGGCAATCCTTTGACTCATCCACTTCTTGGATTCGCCCCACCGCAATCGCCCGCACTTCAACTAAAACACAGAGGGGCGATCAGTCAACGTCAGATGAGCTTACTCTTACTTCTATCAACAGTGATCATATTAATATTCCAGTGATAATATTATTAGTAAATTATATAAGGATAAAGAGTAAATATATGATATTCTAGCACTTAAAAGGATGTAAATTACTATATAGTACTGTGTACCAATTGTGGCAATGGCCCACTGTTACTAATCTGGGTGGATTATAAAGGGCTGTAGTATATTCACGCATACTAAAACACGGGATTTCCACTAGCAAAGCCACTAGAAGTAATCCCCTCTATTCTGCACTCACTCTCTCTAGAGTTAGTTACCCCCAGGTAGAACAAAACAGAATAACTATTGAAACAATCATAAAATATCAATTTAACTGTTAGGATTAATTCTAGTACTCAAATGAATTTAGTAGTACTAATCAGACTCTCCCAGTAGAACAAGTGATCCCCCCATCCACCACCAAAGACTCCCCCGTAATATAACCCGCCTCATCCGAGGCAAGGAACAGCGCCGCCCGTGCCACATCCCATCCATCCCCCATTCTCCCCATAGGAACCTGCTCTTCCCGAGCCTGCATATACCGCGCTGTATCTTCCCCCGGTGCATATCGTTGGGCCAATGCCTCCGTATACGGAGTGTAGATCAACCCCGGGACCACGGTATTTAACCGGATATTCTGCCTCGCATACATAACCGCCGTCGCTTTGGTAAATTGGATCATTGCCGCTTTTGTAGCCGAGTATGCGACTTGAGGTTTTCCAATATAACGCAGTCCCGCAATACTAGCAACACTCACCACACTGCCATGTCCCTGTTGAGTCATAATTGGGAGCACATGGTGTGTCAGGAGGTAGAGGCTGTTCAAATTGATATCCACCTGGGCATTCCAAGTATCCTCCGTCATGGAAGCCGGACAGCCGGGCTCGCTCCGGCCCACATTATTCACCAAGATATCGATCCGGCCATGTCGTTGAATACACTGGTCTACTAATGCCTTGACCGATGCGGAATCGGTCACATCGGTCTCAACCACATGGCAAATTCCACCTTCTTCTTCAATGCGTGCTTTGGTTCGGTTGGCGGATGTGAGTGATCGGTTTCCACCAAAGATGGCGGCTCCCTGGCGAGCAAAAAGAGTGGCTATCGTAGCGCCGATCCCCCAGCCTTCATCAGTGGTTTGCCCAAGGCCAGTAATTAGAACCACTTTTCCGTGTAAATTCAGCATGATGCTTGATGATGATTTAAATGGTAAATTTGATTTGAAGGGAATTCTATCATCAAAAAATTCGACTGGCAATTCTTATTTAAACCATTGTGAATTACTCGGGCCTGCGCCGCAACTCCGCATGGGTTACGGAGGATACCCGCCGACTACGAGGGACTTGGCAATCATCATTAAGATGGGGTTAGTCTTTCTATCTCGTGAAGAAAATTAACTCGGTAACCTCGACCAACGTCTATAAGCATGAATTATTTTCTATCAAACTCCAATCTATATGCTATGCAAATCATATCATCGTCTAATCAAAGATGGACGCCTTCATCGAGTTGGGTTGAATGTACTCGGACGCATTGCGGAAGCTGGTAAAGCCCCAGCGGATTTGAGCAGCCATGGCAATCTCAACATCCAAGTCCTTGGCGAAAGCCCAGGCTAAACCGCTGTCACGCTGGAAAGCACGGCCAACCAGGATAAGATCAACATCATCCTCGTTGAGGATCTTCTCGGCCAGGGTACCGCTGTTGATTGTTCCTACGGCGGATACGAGCATCTTTTGGCCTACAGCTTCCTTGACGGCCTTGGCGAATGGAACTTGGAATCCAACACCCGATGTGACCTTCTGAGCGGAGTGAACACCACCAGTGCTGATATCGATCAAATCGATGGCACCCTGGGCGGCGAGGGCACGGGAGAACTCGACGGTGTCCTCCAGCTTCCAGCCCTTCTCCTCGGGCATGCTCTGCTCCAGCCAATCGGTAGCGGAAACACGCAGGAAAACGGGCATGTTGGGACCAACTGTGTCACGGGTCAACTGAGAGATTTCCAGCGAAAGGCGAATACGGTTCTCGAAGCTGCCGCCATATTCGTCGGTACGCTGGTTGGAAGAGGGACTCAGGAAGGAGGAGAGCAGGTAGCCGTGAGCATTGTGGATCTCAATAAAGTCGACACCAGCAGCGACAGCACGCTTAACGGCGGCCACCCAAGCAGCCTTAACTTCCTCGATATCCTCCTTGGTCATGGCCTTGGGAACAATCTCACCCTCAGCGAAAGGGATCGCGCTAGGAGCCTTGACATTGTCGGTCCAGCCACCAACAGCGTTGGTAGCGATGACACCACCCAACCAAGGAGGCACAGTTGAGGCCTTACGACCTGCGTGGGCCAGCTGAATGCCAATCTTTTGGCCCTGACTGTGAGCAAATTCAACGACTTGCTTGAGGGGCTCGATCTGGGAGTCTTTCCAAAGACCGACACAGCCAGGAGTGATACGGCCCTCAGGAACAACGCCAGTAGCCTCAATGATGATCATACCGGGCCCCCGCTGAGCAATGCCACCGTAGTGGGCCATATGCCATGCTGTCAGGTGGCCATCATCGGCGGAGTATTGGCACATGGGAGCAACCTAAAGGGATACATTAGCCAGATTACGTTTTGCTTTTTGTTTTTGGTTCACTTACGCCCAGGCGATTCTGGAAGGTGTGACCTCGAATAGTCAAAGGCTGGAATAGTTTGGGGATGGGTCTGCCGCTGGTTTGAGGGTCGCGGGCAGTTCCCGCTGGGGGAGACTGCGCCGGCGTGAAGTACGAAATGCCTGGAGCGGCGGCAATGGGAACATTAGGCCAAGTCATGATGTGAGATAGAGACTATGAATATAGTATGGGTATTATACAAGTAGAAGAAAAACTGATGAAGGTGCATTTGCAGTTATATACTCCAAAATAAAGTGTTGACTGATTTCTAAGCCGCAAAGATTTCCTGGCCAAATCGTCTGATTCTCTAAGTCTTCTTAGGGTTTGCCTTCTACCCAATTCTTCGGAGACATTCAATTGGAATTTTGTCAGCATCCCATTATTTATCTATTCGGAGAATATTGCAATATCCAAATCTATATTTAACATGCAAATTTGATCCTGGATTATGTTAAATCTTGAGCTTCAAGGTAATCCTCAAGAATTGTAAAAGTCTCCGTTTCGGTGTGCAATTCGCCCGATCTCCACCAGGTCCACTTTCGTCGGTTGGAGGTTTGGAGTAGCATGTTCTAGATATTCAAAGATATGCTAGATAGTCTATCATAGTATCATGGTATGCCCCGAGCTCAACGTGCAGCTATATCAAAGGTTCGATCGTGGGTTTAGACTCTTGTCCTCAACCCAAGTTAGTCGGCCAGTGGCAGTTGATGAACAACTGAAAGTAAATGCCCTAAGAACGCCGGGACCACCATCTTCTGAAACGTATGACTCTGGTTTGATGATCTAGATCAGACATTCCTCGGGACATGGTGAATGAGAGTATACTCTCACGCAGGGTGAAGTGTCTACTCCTAAATAGAGGGCCGGGGAGAATAGCCCTAATCCCAACCCTACGTATTGTTCTCTCGTCCACCTTTCCATTTCGCTGCAATTCAATCGAGGTCAATGACATTCGTCCCAGTCAATTACAACTTGATTAATCAAATACTGGAAGCATCTATACCAGTGGTTCGCATTCTCGCTCCTAGTTACCACTCTCGTACTTCTATCCAATAATAACAATTGTTGTGATCTACACTCAAAGAAAAAGGACTCCACCATCACCAGACATAGTTCTCAGCCTTGAAATCTAAATCTGTTCTTTGAATTCAAAGATAAACTCTACCAAATCACTAGTCACTACGAACTGCATCTCAAATCACTGTGTGAGATTGTCTTGATGTTCAGTGGCGTTGTACCTTTTCTTTGTCTTGGTCCCTTAGTATTGTTCTTCCCGCCTTTCCGATTGTTCTCCCCCAGAACTTCAATCCAACTTCACTTCTCCCACTCCAAACTTTGTTTATGCATCTCTCGCATCATGAAATTCGATACTATTGTTTGTTTCGGCTGCTACATCATGTCACAGTCTAGGCTTCACCCTGAGTCAGGGTATTCTGTCACATCGCATTTCCCAGAAATCCCTCTTGGATACTTGAACCTCTTATACAGATCAGTCTGAATCCCATCTTGCCTCGATCGTCAAACATCATACATTTCTTCATCTCCAATTTCCTAATCAACAAGGTCCACTTTGCAATCATGTCAACCGTCGATCTCAGTGCCAATTTCGATCCTTACGAACAGCCGATCACCATCTTGAATAGAGCTGGCTCAAATGTCACTGTGGCCCTGAGTGATATCGACACCTACGTCCAGTACAATGTACGAGTGTGCATCAACTATGGCTCTCAACTTGGCGCTTCCATCGTGCTGTTTGTCATTCTTCTTCTGCTCACACAACGAGAAAAGCGTGGGTCGTCGGTGTTCTTAATCAATGCTTTAGCCTTGCTGTTCAACATCATCCGCCTGGTCTTCCAGACCGTCCACTTCGACACCGGGTTCGAAAGGGTCTATCCCTACTTCACTTACGACTATTCTTCTGTGGAAACTGGAGCTTATGTTGTTTCCATCTTCTCAACTGTCTTCAGTACTCTGCTCGTCATCTGTATCCAGATCTCATTAATGATCCAGACCCAGGTGGTCTGCTCAACTTTGCGTCGGCGATACCGCGTGGCCCTCATCGGAGTTTCTTCCCTGGTCGCCCTTGTACCAATTGGCTTTCGCTGCGGGTGGATGGTGATGAACTGTATCTATATCATGCGTGTGGCCTATATGGAAGCTATCTGGTGGCTAGAGAGTGCAACCAACATCACGATCACCATCAGCATCTGTTTCTTCTGCGCCGTCTTCGTGACAAAGCTAGGCTTTGCCATCCGGCAACGGAAGCGGTTAGGAGTTCGCGAATTTGGTCCGATGAAGGTCATCTTTATCTGTGGATGCCAGACACTCACCATCCCAGCCATCTTTTCGATCATCCAATACCTGGTTGTCGTTCCGGAACTGAATTCGAACATCCTCACTTTGGTCACTATCTCCCTGCCCCTCTCGTCTATTTGGGCTGGCGCCGCTCTTGACAATCGGGGTACGAATTCAACTACTCCACCGCGTCGCAATCTATGGAGAAGTCTTGCATTCGGCGTAGAGACCACTCTCAAGGGAACACTGCCAAGCAAACAAATGTCCTCATCGATGACCCCCAGCAGTGCAGCAGAGACTCTCTGTTATGCTGATCATCCTACAAGCAAGCCCTCACAGGACTCCGAGGCTCCCTTTGGCATTGCCATTGAGCATGATATTTCTATCAACAGCATTCGCCGGGATCACTCCATAGTTTGATTTGCTAATTTCCCTTTCCTTACTCCCAACTCATCTCACATTGTCGAGTTTGACAATTGGCATGTGATTATTTTTTTTATTTTCTTTATTCACTTTGTGTCTCCAGTGCTAGCATTATTCTCGACTCTCGTACTGAATGTATTCTTTTGCTTGCCTTATTCCTATTTCACTCATTTTGCTTCTTTTCTTTATCTTATGATCGAAGGTCACAATTTCTGCCAGCGATGTACCAGTCACCACCACGGAGACAAGCAGAAATTGAATCCAGTTTTGTCTAGTCTACTGGTCAATAACACCACTTTGCTTTGAGAGCTCCATTGCCTCCTCTAGTCGTACCGTAGTTAAAATTATCATCTCGCCCGCTATCCCGTTACCATGATCTATGTCAGCTTCGATCGAATACTTTAATTCCAACCCTCCATATTGAATCAACGACTTACTCGGACGCTGATTGCCCTGGGATTTCAAGCCGTGGGATACAATCCGACCTACAGGATCGGTCGTTGAGTCTATCAACTCGCAGCATTTCGTATATGATCTTATTGTCCTTCCAAGGACAATAAGATCGACAAGGCGAGAATTGACAAGTCCAATGAAGTAAAATATGACAGAAAGGTTGGTAATTCTAAGAAGAATGCATTGAGAGCTCAGCTGATTATACTGTAACGTTGCAAGGCCCTCTGCATGAAATGATGCCGCGTGGACGATTACCAATTTCAAAAGGTCTGAGCAAGTAAAGAAACGAAGGTTATTTACACGTGGAACGCTCTATGTATACCATTATGCACCGTGGGCAGGCATGAAAATGACAGAAAGGCATAAGAAAAGAGAAGAGAAAAAGAGAAAGGAAAAGGAGGCAGTAAAGTGCTACTGCAATTGCACATAGTTGGCTGGAAGTCAATAGTTAGTGAATTTCCTCAGTCAAAGACAGGGAAATATAAGATTCAACTTACCTGGAAATTGACCCTCCCGCCCATCGATTCGCCCGGTCCACCATTCATTTGTGTTGTCGGTTCGTTGCACAATCTCGATCACATCACCGGCTGAAAATCCAAGGTCACCATGTGCTTGGGCTTCATAGTCGTACAAGGCAGTTACACGTTCGACTGGTTTGCTCAGGTGGGCAGGCTTGGCCCTTGGGGGAGGAGGAGCGGGTTTGCTCTTGGCCGCTGCAGAGAAGCTTCCTGTTGGGCTGGGAGTGGCTGCAGCGGACGAGTAAGGCGGAGGAGGGTTCTCATCGGCCGTAGAGGATGACCGGCCACGTCCGGCCTTGCTTTCGGCAGCCTTAAGGGAGCTCACCTTAGACCCGGAACGGCCGAGGCCCTTGGTCTTAAAGTGAACGATCATAAGCGCCTCTGCGCGTTCCTGCACATCACCTCGCTTCTGCTCAAAGGCTTCTTCCACATCGAGTTTGAGGTTGAAGTAACCAATGTCCAACGCTTGCATCTTCTCATGCAGGGTGTAGAATACATTAAGTTGCATGTAATAGAAAGATTGGAAAAGCGGGCGGATGAACTCCGCTTCGAGAGTGAACAACTTGGGCAGTTCCTCCTTCAGCAAGTCATTATAGTAGTTAAACTCCTGAGTAGCTTGTTCGACTTCGTTCTCGGCTTTGTAGAGTGCCTTTTCGTCTTTAATGTTCTTGTCTTTCTTATCCTGGAGCTTCTTCAAGGAGGCATTGTGGCGGTCAAAGTCGAGCTTTTTGTGGTCGCGTTTCACGGCGACCTTGCGGATCACTTTGATCACCTCAAGCAGCTGATCGGCCGGGCTAATCACGCGACTCTCAATCATCTCGAGTTCGGGAGACAGCGCCTCCTGCAGGTCGCGTACGATTGCCTCATAGTCCTCACAGGCCTGAATACCTTCGGGATTGCCTTCGAATTGGTAAGAGTTGGGGTCGGATGCACGGCCGGAGATGGGTTTGTATAGCTCGGCAATTGCTTTGGAGAATTCGATTTGGTGGCTCAACATTCCTGTAGGGGGAAGGGAAGAATTCAGTCAGCAACGTTTTTTTTCACTCTTTCGGTTTTCCCCTCCGTTGTGGCTGAAGAGTCTGCTAAGGGAGTTTTCTCTGGGTCTCGGAGCTATCGGGATGAGTATATACCGTTGATCGCGTCAAAATATTTCTTAGATTCATCGTGTAGCTTCTTGGTCTCCTTCTCAAGTTCCTGGAAGCGGCGCTCGGCATCACTGTAGACCGCATCCTTGCTCTGTTCGCCGATATTGAACTTGACTTTGAATTGCTGCGGGGCCCGCGCAATACTTTTCTGGAAACCCTTGAAACTCATGTCGGGATATAATTGGGAAGAGGTGTGAGAGAGGAAGAACACAAGACACCAAGAGAAATAGGAAGAAGAGGGAGAGGAAGAGAGAGAAGATGCCAAGGACAGCAGAAAGCAGGCGGGGGAGGAAAGCCCCAAGGAAGATTTGGCTATGACATAAGACTCCGTGGCTGTGCTGTGGCTATTTAGCAGCCTAGTATACTATAGTACAACACACAGCATAGCTAGTTACGGTTTAGGAGGATTCATTATTATTCATGTATAGCTGTACAACTATCGAGTAAATACTGTATATATAGATATTTTACATATCAAAGCACAAATATGTAAAATATGTAAAATATTCATACGCTCTGCTCTCGCCAGCCCTACCCGAGTTGATTTTAAGATCGACAGCTGAGCAGTTCGACTCCGGATTAGGTGAGATCGCCCCACGCAGGAACGATAACTACGTTGTATTCACAGCGCCCAGTACTTGGTAGACTACCGAATATTTACCTAATAAATTCTATATGCAGTGTATACTACGTAGCATGCATACCTATGCATGCTACATAGTATACGACTAGGTAGTCGGTAAAATTCAAGTTAGTATGTGGATAGTTCGTTCAATAGTTAGTGACTCAATACAGATAGTCACCTGAGTATATATAATTCTACACAGGAAAACAAATGGCCAAGAGCTAAGCAGAGGAACCACAGCCAGTTCACCACTTTTTTTTTTCTCAATATAAAGTCATAGCACTGCGAGCTAACACCTTTTATGAAAATGTCAGAAATTAAATTGCCATCTTATGTATTCTACATACTTAGTTAGTTAACAGACCTGGTTACTAATCGTGTTGCTGTCCTCGGAGAACATCTTCTCCGCCCGCCCGATCGGGAAATTGCCGAAAATACGAACCCGCAGTTCCCCCCCCCGACGGAACTTCTTCTCCTTCCATCTTTCATCCATCACAGAAAAAAAGATCATCATGTCTTCTGCTGCCCCCGCTGCCTGGAGACACGCTTCCCGCATCTGTCAGCGACGTCTGCCTACCCGCGGTGCTTGGACTGCCCCTCGCCAGGTCCTTGCCACCCGCGGCGCTCGCTCTTATGTCACCGAGACCAAGGCTGGTCAAGCTCAGGTCAATGTCGATACCGCCATCAAGGAAGAGCAAAAGTCATTTATGAAGCAGGCTGGCATGGCTCCTCAAAGTGTTGAAGTGCCTGGTACCCAAACTTCCGGTGATGCTGCCATGAGCCCATCCGCCGGAATCCTCAAACAAGCCACAGTCATGGATCAGGGCACACGTCCTATCTACCTCGATATGCAGGCCACCACCCCCTTGGATCCCCGCGTTCTCGATGCCATGCTTCCTTTCCTCACCGGTATTTACGGAAACCCGCACTCGCGCACACACGCCTATGGATGGGAGTCGGAGAAGGCTGTCGAGCAGGCCCGTGAGCACCTCGCCAACCTGATTGGGGCCGACTCCAAGGAGATCATCTTCACCAGCGGTGCCACTGAGAGTAACAACATGAGTTTGAAGGGTGTGGCTCGCTTCTTTGGTCGTTCGGGCAAGAAGAAGCACATCATCACAACCCAGACCGAGCATAAGTGTGTACTTGACAGCTGCCGACACTTGCAGGATGAGGGTTTCGAGGTGACCTACCTGCCCGTCCAGAACAACGGTCTCATTCGTATGGAAGATCTTGAGGCGGCTATTCGCCCCGATACGGCTATTGTCAGTGTTATGGCTGTCAACAACGAAATCGGTGTCATTCAGCCCATGGAGGAGATCGGTCGTCTTTGCCGCTCCAAGAAGGTCTTCTTCCACACCGATGGTGCTCAGGCCGTGGGCAAGATTCCTCTTGATGTGAACAAGCTGAACATTGACTTGATGTCCATCTCGAGTCACAAGATCTACGGCCCTAAGGGTATTGGAGCATGCTACGTCCGCCGTCGTCCTCGTGTCCGTCTGGATCCCATCATCACTGGCGGTGGCCAGGAAAGAGGTCTGCGCAGTGGAACTCTTGCTCCTCACCTGATTGTTGGTTTCGGAGAGGCTTGCCGCCTCGCCTCGCAAGATATGGACGTGAGTGGCACTCCCCCTCCCCCCTTTTTGTTTCCCCTTCCCCCATTCTTCACAAGATGCCTTCATGATTATGCACTGCTCAAGTTTGGAAGAGATCCATGGACGGTAGCCTTATTCCCTCGGGAATTTGTCCAGGGTCGTTGACGCCAACGCAGGGGTAATGATCTGGCTGTTCTTGACCCTAAACCTCGCAAGTCCCTTGAAGACTTTCGCTAATTGATAATTTCTTTAGTACGATACTAAGCACATTGAGCGTCTCTCCAAGCGCCTTTCCGAAGGCCTGCTGGCCATGGAACACACTACTCTGAATGGCGACCCCAAGGCCCACTATCCGGGCTGTGTTAACATCTCATTTGCCTACATTGAGGGCGAGTCTCTTCTCATGGCTTTGAAGGACATTGCTTTGTCCTCGGGTAGTGCTTGTACCTCTGCCTCGCTCGAGCCCAGCTACGTTCTGCGCGCTCTGGGCAGCAGTGATGAGAGTGCTCACAGCAGTATTCGTTTCGGTATTGGACGATTTACCAGCGATGCGGAGATCGACTATGTGCTCAAGGCTGTCAAGGAACGCGTGCAGTTCCTGCGTGAGCTGAGCCCGCTGTGGGAGTTGGTGCAGGAGGGTATTGACCTCAACACGATCGAGTGGAGCCAACACTGATCTGTTTCTTTTTCTTCTGCATGTTTATTTCCCGGCATTCCTTGATATCGCTGGAGATTAAAATAATTCTCCCTCGGGAACGGCGTTGAGTCTGGTGTAACAACAATTCGATGTACAGAATGCAAATACTCCTTTCATTAATCATGATATTCAATGTGGGATTATTAGTAGTTAAATAGTTAATATGTAGTACTGCCCGTAGGGCCGAAACATACCTATGTCAATATGATTGTGCCTTAGCATAATTGAACAGCAGAAATATCAACATCATGATCAATTCAAGGAATTGAAATAAAGGCCATTGATAATATCCTACTACTCTACTCGACTGATTACACTCATTGAATATAATATTGTTCACTGTGTTCATTCGCCAAGACACTGCGGGGAAGATGCGGAGGACTGACAACCTTCCAAGTTGACCGCGGACCTCCTCTTTGCATCTCTCCTACTTCAAGTTGACTTTCCCCCTCCATCATGGCGGTCCCCCAGCGGACGCTCACCTGGCTCTATTCGGTGCTGACGAAGGTTGTTCCCACTTGAACTCAACCTCGTAGCTATTATCTGGCTAACCTTCTCCCAGGATCACTACGACCCCAAACAGACCTACCATGATCCTAATCGCACCTATCACGATGTCGCCAATGCTCTCGCTCAGTACCCTTCACTCTCACCTCGTACTGATGTATATAGTAAGCCGTGTATCTCAATGCGGTCGATCAGCTCAATACCCTAACCTCTTCTTTTCTCCCAGCTTACGAAAACGGGTTCTCGGCCTTGCTCCTTCATCTCGTGGGCACGCTGCCTGTCGTTTTCCGTGGCTCGACGTATCGATTTCCTATCACACTGTGGATACCAAATACCTATCCACAAGAACCGCCGATGGTATATGTCACTCCGACACAGGAGATGACTGTTCGTGTAGGGCAACATGTTACGCTGGAGGGGCGGGTGTATCACCACTATCTAGCGCATTGGGCCGAGGCATGGGATGTGAGTTCATAGCTCTCCTACAGCTTGGCACCCACGAGAACAGCACTGACTTTATTATGAAATTGTCTACAGAGATCAACGATTGTTGATCTTCTCTCGATCCTTCGCGAGGTCTTCGCCAAGGAACCTCCTGTCCGATATCGACAGCAGATGGCCCCTCCACCTCAAGCGCAGCAAACGCAAACCCCACCACCTTTACCTCCATTACCTCCGGGGATGGGTTCTTCTACAGCAGCAAATCAACAGCAGAATATTTCCCCCGCAGTAAATACCCCGCCGCAGCCGCCACCGAAAGTTGGGCCAGGCAATGAAGCTCAACAGCGGCCGGCGCAACCCGCAGAACGATATCAATCTCCTCCACATCTTCCACCTCTTCCACCAAAGCAGAATGATCCAAGCGGAAGTATTAGCCCAGAAGCCAGAGCGCATCATTTCCCTGCACGGCCTTCCATTTCACAAACAATTGCCCAGTCAGCTGCTCAATCGCCACATAGCATCGCAACATACAATAAAACGAACAGTGGGCCAGTTAGTCCAGGTGCTGGTGTCTCTTCACAGGCACCTTTCCACCAAGTAGGACCAACTGCTTCTCAGAATATACCACAGCAGCAGCATCACCAATACCCTCCTCACCAACCCCAATTCCAAACAAGACAGGCTCGATATGAGACCCCTCATCACCCACCACAACAGCTACCATCAGCTGACCCTCCATATCCTCAGCATTCTCCCTATCCACAAGGCTACTCACGGCCTCCACCAGCTGTACCAGCTCCAAAGAAAGAAGCGCCAGACCTTCTCACCTCTCCATTCGAACTCGAACTCCCGTCCTTTGCGCCCGCAGGACCGGCGCCTCCGATCCCGCCTAATCCGGAGAAGGATGCTCTACTTCATGCCGTCTCGAAGACGCTCGCGGAGACTCTGCAGGCTCACGCCATGCAGTCCGATACAGCAGCGCAATCGCTCGTCTCGCAGTCACGATCCCTTCATGCAGCCATGGCGACACTACAGGGCGAAGTGACTGCTCTCAATTCGCTTCACGCATCTCTCCAATCCAACACTGCCATCTTGCAACAGTCTATTCATCGCGCTGACGCTACAATTGCGGATGCACAAATCCGCTCTGCATCAGCCGCAGCCTCGGCGCCCGCTTCGACGCCATCTACTTCAGCCGCGGCTGGTTTGCCCGATCCACAGTCAGGCCTCCCGCCCATCGATGAGGTTCTTGTGGCGCCCACGGTGGTGGGCAAACAACTATATGATCTAGTCGCGGAGGAACAGGGATTACAACATGCCTTATATGCTCTACAGGCGGCACTGGTTCGCGGGGTGATTGGTGTAGACTCCTGGTCTCGACATACACGCGGTCTTGCCCGTGAAGCATTTCTCAAGCGAGCGCTCATTCGTAAAATTGGGCATGGTATGGGGTTAGAGGAGGCTTGATGAGGAATGGAGATGGCTTGACATGATTACTCTACGATACCCTCTAGATAATATATTTTGGCGGTGGGTAATGCCGATATAAAATATTTGAGAATAGTCGGGGAGGGCCTGTAGAGCAACACTCGCTCTATGATGCCAACGTGTTGGAAGATAACTGGATTGTTTGAAGTTGATAGATCATGTTGACTCGATACTATAAAGTTTACTACAGAATATATCATGTCGATCGGATGAGTCTGGCCCAACGGGAGACCGCTGCATCGGAATATATATCTAGTAACGTTTACTATGTACATATACTCGTGCATCCAAGTCTCAATCTGTGGAAATATAGTACATTGTCGTAATTGAAAATTTACTGATAAAGATATGAAGTGATTGGAAGAAAATATGTTGAATTGGTTCATCAAGGAGAGTTTGATGTGACTGCTCCGACTTCGCAAGTGCCATCTAGCTGTACAAAGCACCCACGAACAACAAACCGACGCCGAATAGATATATCAAGTTGGATTCATACGTACAACGAAGAGAGAAGAAAAAAGTGACAGAGAGGAAAGAGGGAAAATAAATAAAAAAGAAAAGACTGAAACCAGAAGACCCCATGCGCCCCATCGGTTACGAGATGGTAAGTGATTATTTCACTTCATTCGCATCCGAGAATGGACTTTGGACACGAGGTGGCGGCGTCCGTCGGGGGCTGAGGCTTTCTGTCTCGGCACCTGCTTGGTCGTGGAAAGGTCCATTGCCTCTAGATGATTCTTCGATTGTGGTGGCGGTCTTGGCTACCGTTGAATGAGATGGGGATGAGGGACGTGTGTCTTCTTCGTCTTCTTCATCGGATGAGTTATCGAAAGTGGAGGTTTGGTGGTCGAATGATTGACTGTTGGCTCCCGAGCCAGCCGCAGCAGAGGTCAATTGCTCCTTCTTGGAGCTATCGTCTGGAGAACCCTGACTGTCCTTCTTCTTGATCGAGGCACCACGAACCATTACGGGTTTGGCAACGACCTGACGGGCGACGATTGAACTATTGCCCTTCATGGCCTCCGCCTTGGCAAGTTGTGATTGTGTGATGGCGGGAACGGCGGGGGCGTCCTTGGGTGTGATCATGACAGGGACTGGCTGTGTCGGAGTGCTATTATCTTGGTCGGGTGAAGTGTTGTGAACACTGACAATATTCGCCCGAGAGCGAGAGATCTGCTGAGCGGGAACAGCACTGACAATGGCGTCATTGCGATAGATGGTGGTTGCAACACTGCTTCGAAGGGTTGGAGAAATGCTCTGATGGCCAGTGGTGGTCGTCCAGGAGGAGTCACGCAGGTCGCCGGGCATAAAGAAGTGTTGATCGGGAGCGGCACCGGGCAGTGGAGGCACTGGTGGGACCAAGGAGGCCGGGGTCTCAGGCGGGGAGCGGTTGGTGACACCAGGGATATAGGCGATCTGAATGACGTTGGAGGCACGGGTGAGGACGGTGGACGCGATAGAGTTGGTAGACTTGCGCTCGTCTCGGGCGGCTGCGAAGTTGTTGTTCTTTTCGGCACCGTCTTGGTTGCGACGCTTTCGGATCACAAACCACCAAATGAGAAAGAGAAGAATCGCGATCGCAGCCACACCACCCACGACACCACCAGCGATGGCACCAACATTGGTACCACCACCGGAGTCACTAGGGGCGGATGAGCTACTCCCGTTATCGATACATTTGGTCTCAGAGCAGGTGTCGCAGGTCTGAGTGGTCATGGTACAGATTTGACCAGAAGGACAAGAGGGACAACTGGGGGCGGGTCCACATGACTTGCAGCGCTTGAACAGGGAGTTGGCTGGGGAGAAGCCCGCTATGAGATGGACAGGTGAGCGACTGACTTCAATGGGATCGAGAGAGAAGAGTAGGGGGAAGGTCTTGATGGAATCTTACCGAGGGGTGAAGACGAGAGATCCACGGAGTCAAGCATTATGAAGAGAGGGAGAGAGAGAGAGGGTAGGAGGGACAAGAGATGATATGATGAGATGATCGTAATGTATCAACGGGGTCAAGGTGAAGGGGAAAGGCGAGAATCGAGATTGAGGCGACCGGTCAACGGTGCAGCGAAGGAAGAGAGGAAGAGAAGAGTCGCGAGATGAAAGGTTGTAAGGATTCAAAAGAGTGTGGGAGGCTTTGATGGGCGTCCAAAGAAGTCGTGAGCGTCAACGCTTGTCGTGAGAGATAGTTGAAAGAACAAGAGACAATGGAAGTAGAGAAATGGGAAGAATTGAGAGAATAACGAATGTGGGATCCAATCACGGGAAGTGAGGGATCATGTTGATGGAGACGAGGGTCGTCGAGATTGAAGGTGGAGAGAGATGAAGGTTGAAGGTTGAAAGTGGAAGTGAAAGTGGAAGTGGAAAGGGAGATGAAACGAGATGAGGAGCAGGGGGTCCGTGTCATTCAAGTAGAGGTACACAATACACAAGTACACAGGTAGCACAGGTATACATTAGTATTACATTACATATATTAGAATAAGATATATAATAGTACATTGTTATAGTGTATATTATAATACTGTTTAATCAGAATGATCCTTGCATCTCCCTTTTCTGTTCATGCTGTCTCCTTTGTTCAATCCTGCATGTATGTATGTATGTATGTATGTATGTATCTGTTGTATCTGTTGTATATGTATTTGTACATTGAGGCACGAGTGTTTTGCGTGGCAGTGGGGAATGGCTGGCCAATCACGTGCCGAGGGTACCTGGACCTGGTCTGGACTCGGAGAAATAATCGGGCCGGGAAATTAAGCTGACCTAATATTGTAAACAATGCAAACAATCATTACCCAGAGAAGTACCCAGTAGATAGTGACCAGTATACACTCAGTCATTGTGAATAGAGGAAGTATGGAGAACGGATACGGAGAGTATTGGAGTATCAAAAAAATACTTACACTATACTCTGTACAGAAAATGGCAACAAAATTACTTTCAGGGCCTCCTACTTGATCAGTCTAGCGGTCGACTAGTGTGACAGCCTGAGACATTGGGGGCGCAAGCCACCAGCCACGAGCCCCACGCTGAAAGAGTGCAGTACATACGGAGAGGACACAGTGGAGGAGGACAGTGGAACAAGAGGAGATCGAGGATTACTGTACTCTGCATATTCGACCACTCAGCCCTAGCTGGAGATCAAGTGGACTATGGCCGAGTGGATTGACAATTCATCAAACTAAGGTTTGACTGACGAGGGTCTCACCGCTGATCGCTGATCCTGACTCAGTTGACCGTTGGATTAATGTATACGGAGGAGCTACTCCATTCAGAATACATGTACAGAGTACGGAGTACCCAGAGATGAAAAGTTAGAAAGAGGAGGAGAAAATCAAGCGAGATATGTCGGGATGGCTGGGGTCCTTGGAATTGCCGTGTCTACTATGTACAGTATTCAGGGTCATTGCATGAATCTGCAGGGCACACAGTCTTCATCTACACCCACAGTCTGGAAACATACCAAGGGGTGGAATGTGGAATGCAGCAACAATACAATACAACACAACACAACACAACACAACAAGATGAACAATATCCCATCTACATACTATGTACAGGTTCTAATCACCCTAAGTGCAGAATTCACCCGTTTCACTAGGGTTGATTGGGCTCGGGTGGTAGCGTGCTGGAGGTTAGACGGACCCCACTTGTAGTCTTGTCTTGCCCAGTAAGAATGAGCTGAAGAGGGTCAAAAGTGGGACAATCTGGAGAAGCTGGAAGAAATAGTCCAGTCGATCACGAGCCAAATTTAGTCAATTTGAAAATTCAACAATTCAAATACAAGCATATTGAGATGAAGTACATATACTCTTTGTTTACTCCTAGTCAATATCATCGGATAATCTAAGTATAGCTCATTCCAGCTGAATCAAGTACATAGTACAGTCGACTCCTCGAGTACTATTAGTTATACTACTATCTATGTACATACTGTACGGAGTACATAAATCAAGAAATACTCGGCCAATCGATCTCCCATGCCACTCCTAGAGGATCGGGGAATGTGTATGGTTGCATAGGAGCATCCAACCAACTCCAGTTGCTAACTTATTGTTATGATTCTTCTAATTCTACCTGTCTAATTGTTATTGTTGTCTCTCGTAAAGTGGAAAACTAA
>Ga0102593_1001009_pt1 | contig 32440 bp, 36 predicted proteins | sample AraplaCol_mMS_r2_2_FD_76862 | JGI IMG/M metagenome (GOLD analysis project Ga0102593, IMG submission 76862) | Arabidopsis root microbial communities from North Carolina, USA - plate scrape MF_Col_mMS_r2 (SPADES assembly) (version 2) | ecosystem: Host-associated > Plants > Roots > Endosphere...
CTACCCGCGGTACTCGCCGTTCTACTCGCCGCTCTCGTCGTACTACTCGCCGTTCTCGTCGTTCTACTCGCCGTTCTACTCGCCGCTCTCGTCGTTCTACTCGCCGTTCTACTCGCCGCTCTCGTCGTTCTACTCGCCGTTCTCGTCGTTCTACTCGTCGCTCTCGCCGCTCTACTCGCCGTTCTTAATTTCTCTAAATACTCATCTTTATTGCAAAAAAAGCCGAAGAACCATGAGTGTCTTCGGCGTTTTTTTCCACTTATAGAAGGGGCACATTTGGAAATATACTAAGATGGGATGTTATTCATTTTACATAGAGAAGGAGAGGTTTTATGAAAAAAAACAAGCATCAAATTTCAACTTCATCAACAACAGATATCGAAGAAGTCAAACGTTTAAATGCTCAGTCTGGATTAACTTACAATGAAGTATTTACACTTCTTGGAGAAACCTATTTGAAAAATCAAAAGAAAAAATAATAAGCAGGGACTAGAAAACACCTTCTAGTCCTTATACTTTGAAAATCCCGGAAAACCCTTTTACTAGGGATGTTAATTGGTTCATGGCTCCCATCATCTGCCCCGCAGTATTCATCATCTTGTTCATATCGTAATTGCCATCACTCGATTTAAACTGAGACATTAATGACTGAAATTGAGAAGGCTGAGGCTTTTGTTGCTGAGCTTTAGGGTATGGATTAAAAGGCGCACCTGCATTATTGTACAGGGGCTGCTGGTACATTCCGTTCATATAGGGAATTTGCTGAGGACCAAAAGGCATTTGTTGCTGAGCGTACGGATGTTGCGGCATATAAGCTTCCGTCCATGGCTGCTGATGATACTGCGGAAATGGATGTACCTGACTTAAATCAAAACGTTCTGGTTGATGTTGCTCATAATACGGATAATGCTTACTTGTATACATGCAAAATCAATACCTCCTTTTTAATATTACATAATATATAGTATGTATGCAGAAATAAGAGGTGACGTTCGTCTACTTGTACTTTTGGAAAACACATTCAAAAATATGTAGGTTTCTGTCGAAAGTTTAAATTTTTCAAAAAAACGAGATTATTTAAATATATGGTACGATAAGAACAAGTGATACTACGATACGTAGTGGCACAAATGGGGATTAGGAGGGAATTTACATGTATGTGAACGAACTTCAAGAAGCTTTTATTGCGGTGAAACAGTATGAGCCGCAGTCAAGTAATGAATTACTCGATTTTGCTCAGCAGCAGTATTTAAAAGGTTTTTTAACTCCTATGAATTACAAAGCCGCTGTACGTGAACTCGAACAAATTGGAGCTACTAAGCCCGATTTTAGTGCACAAGATGATTAATTTTTTTACTACCATCGAGAAATCGGTGGTTTCTTTGTTTCCTATAAAGTGGACACATACTTCTTTTTTGACTTGTTTATACTATAAAAGCTTTAACGTAGTATTCAATAAAGGAGGTCTATCTTATGAGTCGTGGAAAACATTTTGATCATAAAAAGCAAGGACAAAGTGCAGTAACTAAAACAAATAACGCCGTTGCTTCTAAACATACTGAAAAAGTTGATTATCATATCGATACAGTCGCTTCACAAGATCACCCAGCTGTTTCTATCCAATCTCAAAAAGATTTTGATTAACTTTTTATTGATAATGATAAAATGCCTAAAGAGTTTGCTCTTTAGGCATACATAGAAAATCCCCACCTTATAAGTCTCAACGGAAGGCCGGGATTAATTATTCAATATCGACTCGAGCACATACTTATTTGAGTGATACATCTTTTTAAATCGCTTTTCTCGCGTCTCAGGATAAAAGGACTGTAGTACAACGTTTTGTAAATTTTCTTTTAACGTCTCTACTTGATTCACATGAATATATTTTGGTCGCTCTTTCTTCAGCCATTCCGTTACGAGACTAGCCCATTCATCAAGTTCTTTGAAGAAAATATCTCCATAAGGCTTTACTTCTTCAAAAAATTTCACTTCATAATTTTCTTCCTGTTGAATAGACGCTAATCGTTCTACAGCTACTTCATTATATTGAAACATGATCTCCGTACTTTTTTTCACATCTTCATTCATCGTTATTCGTCACCTCTACGATGACTATTGTAACATAAACAGTCTTTATACTGTATGAAGAACCATTTCTCTTCGGCTTCTATTCCATTCTGTTTCGGAAGGCATGCTTTCATACACAGCTACTTCAATTTCTTGCAGTGATTGGTCAATGCGATGAACTTGTTCCATATATGTTTCTTCACAATGTGTAAATGCTTCATTTATAGATGTAGACATCGTTTTATCCACTAAATCTACTTGCTCTAGTAAGCTATCTAATAAAGTCATCATTTCGCTTGTTTTAACCATACTTTGTTTCATCGCCATCCCTCCAAATTTTCCTTTGCATAACGTATTCTCTCTTTTCTTCATTGTCCCTTCATACATGACAAAACTAGTTTCTATTCGTCAAAGAAAGATGTTTTCGACATTTTCATTTATGGTGAATCGAAAGTGAACATATTGAAAACACTAGTATAGACATTTCAGCTAAGCAGATACATTCCGCTGCTGAACGTTTATTACAACATGATAGGAGGTGCCTAGATATGGCCAACAAACAGCAAAAATCACAGCCTAAAAATAAGCCTGAAACAAAAACCTACGGTGATCCTAAAAAGTTAAACGGTCCTAACCAGCCTTCTACTTAAGAACAAAACGGTCACTTGTGACCGTTTTTATTTACATTAAATACTTGCGCTACTTTCATTAATATATATAGCTGCTTTTGCTTTTGAAGATACCACTTTGTAAAATGAACTTTCTTTGGAAAAGACGGCTTTTTCATGAGCTTTTGCTCCTCTTTTTTCGTTAAAAACCACTCTTCTCTCTTCTTTTCATGATGTCTAATAGCCGGATACACCTTTCGAAGAGCAGGTGTACGGCAAATGGTTTCATTCACAAAATACTGCTCATAATCGTATCTCGAACCCGTATGCTTTGTTTTCAAAGAAAATTCATAAAACAAGGGATAATACTTTTCATGAAATAATAAAGCCGCTAATTTCTTCCCCAAATCAATCCGATTATTTACTTTTGTAAAATCATGAACAGAACAACCGTATAGCTCCCCTTTTGTAGTAGGAAAAAGGACGGAACTAAAGTGGAATATATCTTGAAAAAAAAACAGGGTACTTTTAAACACTCTATCTTGATAAAAAGGCTGTTCAATAACGGGCTGTTGAATAACATGCTGCTCATTCACAATTAACGCATGAATAAGCTGCAGTTCACAAGGTCTCTGCATAAATTGTCTCCACTTCTCTTCGATAAAAGATGAAACATTTAAATAGGGAAGTAAATGAACGTAAGAGACATGTTTTTTACGCGAAACAGCATACAATAGTAATTGAGGGAAGGCATCTTTAAAAATAAGCCAATTTGCTCTTTCATACGTCAAAAATAATAAATCGCGCGTTTGCTTTGATAACGCTTTTTTCATGTTTTTCCCTTGCAAATCACACATATTCCATCCTGCGTTTCGTGATACCATACTTGCGAGAAATGCCCACTTTACTTCAGGATATCTATGATAAAAAGTTGCATAAGCCTGGGTTCTTGATATATTATCAATATTCAGCTTGTCTGTGGTTTTTTTAATCGCCGTCAACAGCGCTTGTTCCGAACTATTGAGTGACATCTCTTCATCTTCTTTCATCTATTTTTATTTGTAGGATTTGGTATAATAGAATTTGTTTGTTTAATAGATTTACACTAAAGGAGTGATGGTTATGATTCGCTATCCTAACGGAAAGGCCTATAAGCCATTGAATACCAGCAGTCCTTCCCCTAAAAAGCTAGAAGCTAGCTATAGCAATCGTGGTATGACGCTGGAGGACGATTTAAACGAAACAAACGAATACTATGTTTCAAAAGGAATAGCCATTGTTCACAAAAAACCAACCCCTGTTCAAATTGTAAAAGTAGACTATCCGAAGAGAAGTGCCGCTGTTATCAAAGAAGCTTATTTTAAACAGGCTTCTACTACAGACTACAATGGAGTCTATAAAGGAAAACACCTTGACTTTGAAGCAAAAGAAACGAGAAATAAAACCTCATTTCCGCTGCGTAATTTTCATGAACATCAAATTGAACATATGAAGCAAATTGTGAAACAAAACGGGATTTGTTTCGTTATATTAATGTTCTCTACTTTACAAGAAATATACTTGTTCGAAGCACAGTTCCTTTTTCCTTATTGGGATGCCATGAAAAAAGATGGACGAAAATCAATCCCTAAGGCAGATATTGAAAAAAAAGGACATTTCATGGAACTTGGTTACCATCCGAGAATCGATTACATAAAAACTATAGATAAATTATACTTTTAAGAGTATGATATATATGTTTACGGAAATCATTCTCTTACAATGCGTTGAAAGGTAGGAGTTTTTATGTCAGATAATTATCGCTCTCGTGAAGAACGACGAAGAGCTATGAATGACAACAAACCAGAAGGTAAATCTCAAGGAAAACCGAAAAAGAAGAAAAAAGGAGGCCTATTTCGTAAAATTGTTGCCGCAGTTTTACTGATAGGAATCATCGGGCTCATTGCCGGAGTGGGAACTTTTTTTGCTATGATAAGTGATGCTCCAAAAGTTGATGACTCGGTATTAAAAAACTCTTTTTCATCTAAAGTATATGCAAACGATGGAAAGACAGTTGTAAAAGAAATTGGAGCTCAAAAACGTACATATGTGCAATACGATGAAATCCCTCAAGTCGTCAAAAACGCATTTATCGCTACGGAAGACGTTCGTTTTTATAAACATCACGGCGTCGACTTTTACCGAATTGGCGGAGCATTAATGGCGAACTTTAAAAACGGCTTCGGTGCTGAGGGCGGTAGTACGATTACTCAGCAAGTGGTAAAGAATTCGTTCTTATCACCAAAGAAGACGGTTAAACGTAAAGTACAAGAAATGTGGTTAGCTTACCAGCTTGAGCGTAAATATTCCAAGCAACAAATTCTTGAAATGTATTTAAACAAAATATATTTCGCATCAGGTGAAGTATACGGTATTGAACGAGCAGCTGAGAAATTTTACGGAGTTAAAAGCGTAAAAGATTTAACTCTTGATGAAGCTGCTATGTTGGCAGGCTTACCAAAAGCGCCAACTACTTATAACCCAGTTACAAACCCAGAGAATGCTACTAAACGCCGTAACACAGTATTAAACTTAATGGCTAAAAACGGCTTCATTACACAAGCCGAGGCCGACAAAGCAAAACAAGTAGATGTACAGGCTCACTTAGCTAAACAAACTGAATCAACATCTAAGTACGATGTATTTATTGATCAAGTAATCGAAGAAGTAAAAAAGAAAACAGACGCAGATCCATTTTCTGCGGGCTTAGAAATTTATACAACGCTTGACACTAATGCTCAGGACTATGTGGATGATGTGATGAATAACAAAGTAGTCAACTTCCCGAACGATAAATTCCAAGCAGGTCTTGTCGTTGTAGATAATGAAACAGGCGGTATTCAAGCAATTGGAGGCGGACGTAATCGTGTGTCAGGCGGCTTAAACTTTGCAACAAATATGAGACGTCAGCCCGGCTCAACCATTAAGCCGATCTTAGATTACGGCCCAGCGATTGAGAACTTAAAGTGGTCCACTGGACAACCGATAAAAGATGAAGAATATCATTATTCAGACGGCACGCCAATCCGAAATTTTGGACGCAATTATAAAGGGTGGGTTTCAGCGCGTGAAGCTTTAGGACGCTCACTGAACATCCCTGCTTTAAAAGCGTTTCAAGCAACCGGGGCAGACAAAGCAAAAGAGTTTGCTACGGGCCTTGGGCTAAAATTAGACGAAGAAGACGGCGAAGCTTATTCTGAATCTTATTCTATCGGAGGCTTCCGTACAGGTGTTACACCGCTACAAATGGCTGGAGCCTATAGCGCTTTTGCAAATGAAGGTATGTACAATGCACCTCATACAGTGACAAAGGTAAAATTCCCAGATGGAACAGAAATTGATTTAACACCAAAATCAAAACGCGCAATGCAAGATTACACGGCATTTATGATGACGGACATGATGAAATCTGTTGTAAACGAATCATATGGTACAGCTCGTGCTGTTCGTACACCAGGATTAGAAATTGCGGGTAAAACGGGAACTTCGAACTTTAGTGCTGACGAGAAAAAACGATACAACATTCCAGACGCTGGTGAAAAAGACGTTTGGTTTAATGGGTTTACGCCAAACTATACGATTTCCGTATGGACAGGCTATGAAACTGCTAAAGACGGCTATATTTTAAGTGCTAATGAAACAGGCATGGCAAAAAATATCTTTAAGCATGTTATTACTCATATTTCTGAAGGCAAACCTAAAGGAAGTTTCAAGCAGCCGGACAGCGTAGTTGAACGTTCCGTGGAAAAACCAACGGGCAAAGACTTAAAACGCCCAAGCGGCTCTACTCCTTCGAGCTTAATTACTAAAGAATACTTTGTACGCGGCACTGCACCGACAAAAGTATCGCAAACGTTTGTGAAGAAAGAAAAAGAAGAAAAGAAAGAAGATAAAAAAGAGGACAAAAAAGAGAAAAAAGACAATAAAGATGTGAAGCCAAAAATTACTGCTTCGTATAGCGGAGGAGCAATTTCAGTTAACTGGTCAGCTTCAAATGCAGCCAGTGATACGACCTTTACAGTCACAATGTCATCTCCTAACGGTTCTGAACAACTCGCATCTGGCGCAGGAGCCGGTGGAAAAACAATTTCCAACCCAGCACCAGGCGCAACGTATAGTTTCACCGTAACAACAAATACGGGCGAAAGCGCTAGTTCTTCTGTAAAAGTCCCTGATTCATCAGATCAAGCTACCGAAGATGATTCTACTAAGCCTGAAGATGACGGAACAACGGACGATAATCAAAATGAAGACAATAGCAACACTGATCAAAACAACGGGTCTGATCAAGGTGACGATTCATCTACTCAGCCGGATGATAACCAAAACAGCAATAATGGCAGCAATAATGGCAGCAATAACGGCGGTAACAATAGCGGCAATACCGATAATAACAATAATGATAGCGGCAATGCTAACGATGGTAATAGCGGCAACAACAGTAATAACGGAGGCACAACAACTCCTCCAGCAGACAACGGTGGAAGTGACTCAGGAAGTCAAACACCACAAACCCCTGCTACACCATCGACGCCGGCAACTCCTGCTACACCGCAGCAAGAGCCAACAACTGAAAATTAACGTAGCAGTAAAAAGCCCCTACACGTGTAGGGGCTTTATTTCTTGTGAAGAATAAGCATTTTTGCATACTGCTTACGCAGCTCATTAAATAATTCTGTCAGCTGAATATACGCTTGATAAGAAGAAACTCGCTGCAGCAAAAACATAAGTCTCTCAGCACAGTTAATAGGCTTATAGGTTAGGTCCGCTATATCTTCTTGCAGCCGATTTAAACGCCGAACGGGCTGTCCGTTAATCCAAAACAGTAAACTAATATACATAGCAGCAGCTTGTTTCATACAAGGGGCTGCTTCTTTTGCTTTTCGCAGAGAAAAAAGCGTATACAGTTCTTCCCTTTGAGTTTCCCACTTTTCAAAAAATGGCCGTATGTTCTTTTGAACATCCCTCCAAGGTGTTTTCGTTTCTTTATGTACATCGTATAAAATATCATAAGCAAAATAATTTTTTCCACCCACTTCAAGAACCCGATCTTCTTTTGAATAGAATGGTTCGCATATGAAATGTGACGGCACTTCAATCGGTAACATCTGTCTTCTTCTCTTTTCCTTTCATTCGTTTCTTTCCTTCTCGGCAAAGATCAAGAAGCGGGCAGACATGACATTGAGGAGACTGTGCTTTACAGTGATAGCGTCCAAAAAAGATAAGTCGATGATGCGTAACTGACCATTCATCTTTCGGAACTTTTCTCATTAGCGTTTTTTCTACTTCCAAAACGGAATCTTTCCACCTGCAAATCCCGAGGCGTTTACTTACACGTTCTACATGCGTATCTACTGCTATTGACGGTACTCCAAAAGCTACGGATACAACAACATTAGCCGTCTTACGCCCTACTCCTGGAAGATTGGTCAGCTCATCACGATCTCTTGGAACTTCTCCTCCGTACTCATCAATGAGCATACGGCAGAGCTTTTGAATATTTTTAGCTTTGTTTCTATATAAGCCAATTGATCTAATATCTTGCTGCAGCTCTTCTAACGAAACGGCTAAATAGTCTTCAGGCGTTTGATATTTCTTGAATAAATCCGCTGTTACGCGATTGACTAAAGCATCTGTGCACTGAGCAGATAGCGCCACAGCAATGACTAAATCAAAGGAATTCCGATGATTTAACTCACAGTGGGCGTCAGGAAACATTTCTGCCATAGCATCTAGGCACTGTCTGATTTGTTTTAACGTTAACATACTAGTTCTCCTTCTTCTTACAGGTAGTTCCCTCCTATTTTACAATAGGGTTCCTGTCAAATGCTACTTTTGTCCATATTCTTTTAAAAAAGCTGCTTCAAGATTCAATTACTTGGATCTTGAAGCAGCTTTTTATCCTGTCATTGCTCTAGCCAGTTAAAAAAAGGAATGGCTGATGTAGACTGAGAAGGGTTAACAGAAGATAGTTTTTTGGGCTGTTGATTTTGACGAAATTTTTGGCTATGCTTGCGGGCTTGATCAATGGTTTGAATACCATTTTTCTTCCATTCAAATAAAATACGATCAATATACCGGAAGTTTAATTTTCCAGACATCACCGACTCTCTTAGTGCCGCTTTAATAATAATGGGATCATGATGATCTTGATCAATCCACATCGCTAGCGTTTCGCATTCAAACGGAGACAATGCTCTGCCGAACTCTTTTTCAAACATTGTATATAAATTAAGCTCTTCTTGTTCTTCTTCGCTTTTTTCTACTTCTCTTGTTTCTTGCATCATATGATGAATAAGCTTTTCCCAAAGCGGTTTTAATGAATAACGTTCACAAATAAGGGCGTTTTGCTGTTGATCTTGCTCAATAGATAAAAAGCCGCGCTGAATTAATGCTCGCAGCGTATCCATACAGACAGCACTTGAAATACTCATTTTTGCCGCCAATTCGTTAGGTGTCGGGAAACCTTCACCGCCTTCAATGGAAACATAAATATGCATTAACGTCATGAATTCCGTTTCGTTCATTCCCAAATCGCTATAGTGATTAAACAGCAGCTTCGGAATTGAAACTGTGCCTTGTTCAAACCATTCAATTAACGTTTCTTTTTTCATATCCGAACACCTCAGTAGTTAGTATATCATGAAGTTTATAGTCAAAGTAATAATTATTCGAAGCTAAAAAAGCTTCTATGTAAAACTTTCCGCTGAAACCGTACCATTGCTCTGCACATATAAAATATATACGAACGATGACTTCCTTCCAAGAATATTACACTAACTTATTCTTTCGAGAATTGCAACTCCCTTTTAAGTTAGACTCTTTTCTATGTTTGCCTTTGTTTCCTTATGATATAAGTAAAAGCCTCGTTTTTCTTTTCTTTTTATGATTCATAAAAAAAGCTAAAAAAGTATCCTGACTACAAGAGTCAGAATACTTTTTTCACTTCCTTACGGGTATAGACGGTTTAATAAGCGTGGGAATGGAATCGTTTCACGAACGTGTTCTACGCCGCTAATCCATGCTACCGTACGCTCAAGGCCTAAACCAAATCCTGAATGTGGAACTGAGCCATACTTACGAAGCTCTAAATACCACTTATACGTTTCAGTATCTAATTTGTGCTCTTCTACACGCTGCGCTAAAAGCTCTTGATCATGAATACGTTCAGAGCCTCCAATGATTTCTCCGTAGCCTTCTGGTGCAATTAAGTCTGCGCATAATACTACGTCTTCATTTGTTGGATCTGGCTGCATATAAAATGGTTTTAATGACGTTGGATAGTGTGTAATGAATACCGGCTTGTCATAGCTTTCTGCGATAGCCGTTTCATGCGGTGCTCCAAAGTCATCTCCCCACTGAATGTCTGTAAATCCTTTTTCATGTAAAAATTTAAGAGCCTCATCGTACGAAATACGAGGGAATGGCGCTTTAATTTGTTCTAACTTAGATGTATCACGGCCTAGTACATTTAACTCTAACTTACAGTTTGTTAAAACAGACTGTACGACATGAGACACATACTCTTCCTGTACTTTCAAGTTATCTTCGAATTGGTAGAAAGCCATCTCTGGTTCAATCATCCAAAACTCAATTAAATGACGGCGTGTTTTAGATTTTTCAGCGCGGAACGTTGGACCAAATGAAAATACTTTTCCAAGCGCCATTGCCGCTGCTTCCATATAAAGCTGTCCACTTTGAGAAAGATATGCATCTTCCTCAAAATATTTCGTGTGGAATAATTCTGTTGTTCCTTCAGGAGCACTTCCTGTTAGGATTGGAGGATCTACTTTTGTAAACCCGTTTTCGTTAAAGAATTCGTACGTTGCACGAATAATTTCGTTACGAACCTTCATAACAGCATGTTGACGTTTAGAACGGAGCCATAAATGACGGTTATCCATTAAGAACTCTGTTCCATGTTCTTTTGGCGTAATTGGATAATCAACAGCTTCATGAATAACTTCAAGGCTTGTAACTGTTAACTCATAGCCAAACGGTGAGCGCTCATCTTCACGTACTACACCTGTTACATATAGTGATGATTCTTGCGTCATAGATTTAGCTAATTTAAAAGTTTCTTCTTCTACTTCAGCTTTTACAACTACCCCTTGCATGAATCCTGATCCATCGCGCAGCTGTAAAAAGGCAATTTTACCACTTGAACGTTTATTCGCTAACCAAGCACCAATTGTTACTTCTTTTCCTACATGCTTGCTTGCTTCTGAAATCGTAATTTTCACGATTAATATCCCTCCAAAAAACTTACATTTCGTAATTATGTATGCCATCCTATTATACATTTCGACAAACATAATAACAAGTAACAAACAAAAAGAGCCTTCTAACACGTGTGATTTGTGCTAAAAGGCTCCTTTGTTTTTAAATATAATCTTTTTTATTTCATATGACGAGTCATAAATGAATGGATGCGTTCCACTGCTTTTTCTAGCAGATCTAGTGATGTAGCATAAGAAAGACGTACATTTTCAGGTGAACCGAATCCTGAACCAGGCACTAGCGCTACCTTCTCTTCTTCTAAAATAGCTTCTACCCATGCATCAACTGTATCAAAACCAGTTAACTTTGCAGCTTCAATTGCATTAGGGAATAAGTAGAAAGCACCCTGTGGTTTTAAGCATGAGAACCCTGGAATGTTAATCAGCTTTTCATGAATTACGTTTAGACGCTCTTCAAAAGCTTGTCGCATCATTTCCACCGGCTCCTGAGTGCCGTTATAAGCAGCAATTGTTGCATATTGAGCAATAGATGTTGGATTTGACGTGCTGTGACTCGCTAGGTTTGTCATCGCTTTAATAACTGTAGCATCACCAGCTGCATATCCAATGCGCCAGCCCGTCATGGAATGTGACTTAGAAACACCGTTAATGATAATTGTTTTTTCTTTTAACGCTGGTGAAAGCTGTGCAATCGATACATGTTCATTTTGACCATACACAAGCTTTTCATAAATTTCATCTGATACGATAAAAATATCGTGCTTCAAGCAAACTTCTCCTAAAGCTTGTAGCTCTTCTCTTGTGTAAATCATACCTGTTGGGTTGCTTGGTGAATTGATAATAACAGCTTTGGTTTTAGCAGTAATAGCCGCTTCTAATTGTTCAGGTGTGATTTTAAATTCGTTATTTTCAGAACCTTCAACGAATACTGGTGTACCTTCTGCTAACTTTACTTGCTCAGGATAACTTACCCAGTAAGGAGTTGGGATAATCACTTCGTCACCTTCGTCTAACAGAACTTGAAATAACGTATACAGTGCGTGCTTAGCACCTGTACAAACAATAATTTCAGAAGGTGAATACGTCAGGCCTTGGTCGCGTTTGAATTTTTCAATTACCGCTTCTTTTAATGGTGCAAGGCCGCCTGCTGGCGTATATTTTGTCTGACCATCATTCATTGCTGTAACAGCCGCTTCTAAAATGTGCTGCGGCGTATTAAAATCAGGTTCCCCTGCTCCAAGTCCAATCACATCATGACCAGCCGCTTTCAATTCTTTCGCTTTTGCTGTAATCGCTAATGTTGATGATGGCGTTAATGCTGATACACGTTTTGCTAACTTCACTAAAATCTCCCCCTATGAACTAAAGCTATAATCAGCCCGCGGGCTGATTATAGATAAAAAATTGGCTTCATTTTCATAAAGCGCTGAAATCTTATATTATGACACATATGGTATTTCATATGGTATAAACGATTTATGATTGAGATAAGCTGTATCGTTTTATAAATTCACCGCTAGAGAAATCAAGATAATAGTATGTTAAATGTTTCTTATCTTTATCCACATATGTTACTTCCCACAGCGGCTTTTTATTTTCAATGCCTAGGCGCACCGACTTAATTTCCTGCGGATTTTTATCATTTTTCACAATGGAAATGGCTTTCTCTTTTGTGATCCCGCTGCTTGCTTTCTTTAAAACAGCTGTTTGTTTTTTGCTTTTAGGCATCCAAGCAATTACCTTTTGATTGCTTCGGTTTGTACCTTCTACTACATAAAATGCATGATTGCCGAAATATGGCTGGGTGCTTGTGACAGATTTCAAATTAAATTCTTTTTTTGCTTGGGATGCTGCTTTTTCCTCAGCAGACTGCACATCCTTCACAGACGAGTGATAAATGCTAAAAGAAATGCCCCCGATAATTAAAAGCACAGCAGCTACCGCTACAATAATTAACTTTTTCATAAAATCCCTACTTATGTACGATAAATTGTAAATACAGCTTTGCTTTGATCTTCTTCATCTAACGCTAATCCGAACATCAAATCTTGCTTTTTCAACGTGCGATTCAAACTATCAACAATTTTATATAAATCCGAGGAATTTTCCACGCGGACAGTTGATAATACTTCAATCCTACTTTCCATTGTAAACCTCCTAGCTCGTCTATCACGACGCAAAAATGACGATATCCGTATTATAACAGGTATCAAAAACCATCGTCATCTTTTTCACTCATCAATCCAATCTGTACGTTTTGCGTAAAAACCGAATAAATAAGTAAACATATATAATATTATAAGGAATTTACCTCTTTTTGCAAAAGGAAATTTATTTATTTTGCAGAAAATTTCATCACATCATAGGATTTTAGCGACATTTTAATAGAGTAAGCGCTCCCCTCTCTTACGTCATATAATTCAATCCATTCAGCTGTTAAATTTGAAAGCAGTCGAGAGGAATAGGAACGGCCTGGTTTCGTAAACACAACCGCAAGCTGTGTATCTAATTGCTTCAAAAATGCATTCGAAAAAAACGTTCCCTCTCCAAAATTAGGAATTTTCAATACCTCTACATGGGTAAGAGGAATGCGTAAAAACTTTTCTTCTACTTCATCTGAGCTGCTCATTGCATATAGAATCCGATGTTCTCCGATCGTAAATAATAGATCCATAGCCGCTGTTTTTTGCTTCGATGCATGCAAGACATCAACGTGTATATTATTTGTTAACTGAAATAAATCACTTTCTTTCCACTTCTCTGTTTGAAATTCCGCCTGGTACTGAGCCGGGACAATAATACGCTCTATATGATAATCATTCACAGCTCGCTGAACATTTGAATCATAGTACTTTTGCTGTTTCGTAATCACTAATTGGTTGATTTTTTTTACTTTATATCGCTTCAACCACTTCTTTAGCTCGGGATAGGAAGATGCATTCCCGGTATTTATTAAAATAGTCTCACCGCTTCCGTCTTGAATCAGACTCGCTTCTCCAGCTGAAAGAGGTAAAAAGGTGATCACTACTTCATCAGCTTGTAAACCAAAATCTACGTTTTTAATGACGGCTGCTGAAACCGAACAGTTCATAAAACTAAAAAACAGTACAGCACTTATTAATATTTTAATCATACACTGTCCTCATTTGCTTATCATAGTATATTACTATCGTCTCTCAAGTGAAGAAACAGTATGCATAAAAAAAAGACTTAAGCGTATGCTCAAGTCTTTTCATTCCACCATTCTTTGTAGTCCAGTAATATATTCGAAAACGTTTTTTGAACAACCTGGACTTTTGGAAGTGAGTGAAGGAAATGGTACCCATATGCTGTTCGCGTAATACGATTATCAAAAATAAATATAGCTCCTCGGTCACTTTTGGAACGAATCAACCGTCCAAATCCTTGTTTAAAACGGATAACGGCCTGGGGAAGTGAATAATTCATAAAAGGACTTTTTCCTTCTTTTTTCATCTGCTCAAATTTAGCTGTCAGCAGAGGTTGATTTGGAGATGAAAAAGGAAGTCTGACAATTACGAGACATGATAATAAATCTCCTGGCAGATCAATTCCTTCCCACAGACTGTTTGTACCTAATAGAATGGAATGCTCAAACTGGCTGAAGTCCTTTAGCAGTCTATTACGATTTCTAGTTGTGACTCCTTGACCGAGCAGTACAAACTCTTCAAGATCGTTTAACTCTTTTAAATAACCATACGTAGCTTTCAACATGTCATATGAAGTAAAAAGCACCAGCATACGACCATTTGTTACTTTAGCTACGTCAAGAATACTTTCTGCCATCATAGCGCTATACTCATATAATGATACTTCGTTAACAGCAGGCATATCTTGAGGAATATAGACTCTAGCTTGCTTCTCATAATCAAACTCGGAAGGGAGAATGAGTTGAGCAGGCTGAAAGTCATATAACCCTAGCTCTTGAATTAAATAATCAAATGTTCCATTCACCGTCAATGTAGCCGATGTTAAAATAACGCTTTGTTTCTTAGCGAAAAATTCATCAGCCAGCGTATCGGCAATGGAGGTAGGCTGACTATAGATATACGTAGCATTCGCTGCTCCTTTTGGTTCAATCTCAAACCACGTTACGTGATGACTCTGCTGTTTGAACAAAAGCTTTTCTATTTGCTGAGATATGTGTTCAAATCCTTTAACAGCCGTTTGAAATTCATGAAGAGACGACTGTTCATTTTTTGTGACTTTGTCATATAGTTCCTCTAAGGAATGTCTTGCCCCATCATTCCATGTAAAAAGATCGTGAATTAAAAAACGAATGCGCGACGCTGCTTCTTGAATAGCCGTCCAGTAATGCCCATGCTCTTTTTCCACTTTATATCGATAGCTGCTTCTTCCAATCTCGCCCTGCTGATTGCCGATTCTTTTTTGGACAAAAGAATGAATCAAACGAAATAAATCATCGCACTCAGAATGAAGCTGCACAAACAGGTTTTGAAGAAGTTCAGTGTTAAGCTCGATACTATATTTCACAAACGTATGATGAACTTTTTTTAACAGCCCTTTGTCTTGAATGGTTCCGATTCGGTTTAATAGCGCATGAACCGCAAAATAATCTAAGCGCTCCCCCAGCTCTTCTCCAGCAATGTCTTCTAAGTGATGAGCCTCGTCAATAATAATCTGTTCATACTCAGGCAGCAGCTCATGATTACTCATCACATCCATCAACAGCAAGCGATGATTTGTCACTACTATATGGGCATTTTGCGCTCTGTTCTGCGCTCGTTCATAAAAAGAATAAAGTTTCCAAGGATGCTTAAAGTCACTTGGAGACGGATTGCTTTCGTTTAGCTGTTCCCAAAAAAGTTTGCCGCCAGAAGGCAGGTTTATTTCATCGCTATCGCCCGTTTCCGTTTCCGTCAGCCAAATAAGCAGCTTCGCTTTTGTGAGGATCGCATCGTAATTATTATTGCGCTCTTTTAAGAGCTGAATAAATTTTCTTATACTAATGTAGTGTTCTCTTCCTTTTAAAACAGCTGCCGTAACAGGAAACGGAACAATCTTTTCTAGAATGGGCACATCTTTTTCGATGATTTGCTGCTGAAGCGTTACCGTGTTAGTCGAGATAATGACTGGGTGATGATGAACAGAAGCATAAAACACGGCAGGAACTAAATAAGCGTAGGTTTTACCAATACCGGTCCCGGCTTCAATTAAAGCATGCTCATTACCTGCAAAGCACTCTTGTACAAAGTTCATCATCTCCCACTGCCCTTTTCGTTCTTCAAACAATGGCAGAGCCTGATGGAACAGCTTTTGCTTTTCAGTTTCAAATATTTCGTAAGTATGAGAGTGCTGCTTTTCATTAGCTGAATGCGGCTGATATTTGTTTAGCGCAATGCCATGTATAAATTCATAAGAACCATCCTCGGCATAACTTTTATCATCTATAACTTGTTGAATCAGTTCTCCAATTTCACTTTTAAAGTGCAAGCTTAGCGCATACAGCTGCTTTAAGGTTGTTAGAGGTAGCTTCTTTAATTTCTCAATTAGTAACAGTAAAATACGTGCCGTTACTTCTGCATCACTATCTGCTTGATGAGGGTTTTCATGTTCGATATGTAAATACTCAGCTAATTGGCTAAGTTTGTACCCATCAACTGTAGGCAGCAGAATCCGAGCCAGTTCGACGGTGTCTACGGTTGAATTATAAAGCGTCTCCTCTCCGCACTGATAGAGTTCTTCTTGTAAAAAAGTTAAATCAAATGCCACATTATGTGCAACAAAATAAGCATCATCTAGCAATTCTATAATTTTAGGTGAAATTTCTTCAAATAAAGGCGCATCTTTCACCATATCATTTTGAATGTTAGTTAGTTGTGTAATAAAAGGCGGAATATCCATACCAGGATTTAAAAAACTAGAAAAACGTTCAACAATTTTGCCGTCTTCTACTATGACAGCAGCAAATTGAATCATTTTATCTCCTTGTTTTGGAGAATGTCCCGTCGTTTCAAGATCTACCACAACAAAGCGTTTATTCACGGTCAACACCTCGCAAGTCTGTCTTTTTATAGTATAAAGTGAAAGCCTGCTCTATATGCTTTAAAAGCGCAACTCCTTCTCGTGAAAAACAGAGAGGCTTCCATACATAGAAGTTTTACTTTAGTGTGTATAGAGGTATATACCGTTCACTTACTAGCGTATGTATTCAAATAAAAATCCCCCTCATAAAGGGGGACTGTTCTTATAGAATTGTACCAGCTGGTTCTTGTTTAAGCAATTGTTGGATTTTATTCTGCTCATTCATAATCGCTACGGTTGGATGATGGTGAGCTACTTCTTCATTTGCTACGAGCGCATAAGAGATAATGATGATGATATCTCCAGGCTGCACAAGTCTTGCAGCAGCTCCATTTAAACAAACTACGCCGCTCCCGCGTTCGCCGGGAATAACGTACGTTTCCAAGCGAGCTCCGTTATTATTGTTTACAATTTGGACTTTTTCGTTTGCTGCGATTCCTACTGCGTCGATGATATCTTCATCAATGGTGATACTGCCAACATAATTTAAGTTGGCTTCAGTTACATGAGCTCTGTGTATTTTAGCATTCATCATCGTGCGAAACATTTAGTTATCCCCCTGTACGTCTACAATTACATTATCAATTAAACGAGCTTTAGAGAATTGAACAGCTAAAGCAATGATGATTTTGCCAGCGGCTTGTTTAATCGTTTTTAGCTCTGGATACGTATAAACCTCGATATAATCCACTTTACCGCTCGTATATTGCTCAATTTCTTTTCGAATGGCCTGTTTAATAATTTCTACGTGCTTCTCTCCGCTTTCAAGAAGCTGCAGAGCGCTTTGTAAACTCTTAAATAAAACAGGTGCCTCTTCTCTTTCTTTATCTGTTAAATATACGTTACGAGAACTTTTAGCTAAGCCATCTGCTTCTCTCACCGTATCTACTGCTCTAAGCTCCACTGGGAAATTAAAGTCTTCAATTAAGCCATCTACTACAGCAACTTGCTGTGCATCTTTTTTACCAAAGTATGCACGATCTGGTGTTACAATGTGAAAAAGCTTTGTTAGGACCGTGGCTACTCCGTCAAAATGGCCGGGTCGCTTCTGTCCACACAATACGTCTACACGATCTGTCACGGTTATAGCAACTGAACGGCTTGGCTTATACATTTCCTCTACTGAAGGATAAAATAAATAGTCGACGTTAGCTTCTTTTGCCACGCGCTCATCGCGCTCAAAATCTCTTGGATACGTATCAAAATCTTCATTTGGCCCAAATTGAGTCGGGTTCACAAAAATACTTAGGGCCACTACTTCATTTTCTGTGCGGGCTGCTCCAAGTAAAGTAGCATGGCCTTCATGCAAATAGCCCATCGTCGGGACAAATCCAATTGAACGTCCAAGCTGCTTTTCTTTTTTCATCTCCTGCTGCATGTCTTTAATTGTTGTAATGACTTTCATCTTATTTTCCTCCGTACAGTGCCGTTAACTGCTCTTCTTTCATTGAAAAAGTATGTGCTTCTTTCGGAAACTCTCTTTTTTTCACTTCACTTACATACTGAGAAAGTCCCTGTAAAATAGGCTCATTTATTTTCGCAAATGACTGAACGAATTTTGGCACACGCTCTACTCCGTACGTTAATACATCGTGGTATACAAGTACTTGACCATCCGTATCAGCTCCTGCTCCAATTCCGATTGTTGGAATGCTCAAGCGTTCAGCTACTTGTTTTGCTACTTGTTTAGGAACACATTCTAATACAACAGCAATAGCTCCCGCCTGCTCACACTTGATAGCGTCTTGGATTAGCTGTTTGGCTTCTTTCGCTTCTTTTCCCTGCACTTTATAACCGCCCAGGACACCGACAGACTGAGGAGTTAACCCGAGATGTGCAACAACCGGAATACCAGCTTGCGTCAATTCTGAAATTGTATAAAGAACATCCTTTGCACCTTCTACTTTTAAAGCATGAGCTCCGCTTTCCTGCATAATACGAGCAGCATTTTTCATCGTGTCTTCTTTCGACACGTGATAGGACATAAATGGCATGTCGGTGACGATAAATGTATCAGCAGCTCCTCTTTTAACCGCTTTTGTATGATGAATCATATCATCTACCGTTACAGGAATCGTAGAGTCATATCCTAAAACGACCATTCCTAGAGAATCGCCTACTAAAATCATGTCTACGCCTGCTTCCTCAGCGTACTTAGCTGACGGATAATCGTACGCAGTCAGCATCACAATTGGTTCATTGTTCTGTTTCATACGTAAAAAATCTAATTTTGTTTTCACTAACTTTCTCCTCCTTCTCAGAGGAGATGAGCGCACGTCTGCACACAAAAAGTCCTTCTACCTATAAAAGGAAGAAGGACTTTGACAGACTTCATCTATAAAAAGCACACTTTACCTAATGTGCTTACCTACGCGTCATCCCTCTGTCCTAGTCCTTAATGGATCAAGGCAGATTTATTGTCGTATTAAAAATAAACAAACGAGTATCAAGTGAAGTTCTTGCGATACTACCTTGATACTCGTATTATAATAAAAATTTCTTTATTTTTCTACTATTTTTTAGCAGAGAGCTCAATATCTGCAGAATGAATTCGGTGTATAACTCCTTCATCATCTTCAATCAATAAAACGCCTTCATCCGTTATACCTTTTGCAAAGCCTTCAATGTTGGCTGTCATCGTGCGTGCTATAATTCGCTTGCCAATGCTGATCGCATACGTTTCCCAAAGAACTTTAATTAAACCAAAGCCATTTTTTAAGTATTCTTCGTAAAGGGTTTCTAACTTTAAGAAAAACGCTTGCATCAAAGCCGCACGATTAATTTCTTCACCTTTTTCAATACGTAAAGATGTGGCAATGTGTTTGATTTGTTCATTAAAATCCGTTTCCTGCTGATTCACATTGATGCCAATTCCAATGATGACCGAATGAATCCGGTCAAAATCAGCCTGCATTTCTGTTAAAATCCCAACTAGCTTCTTCCCATTTAATAAAACATCATTAGGCCATTTAATGTCTGGAGAAAGGTTCGTCACTTCTTGAATGGCCTGTACAACAGCCACTGCTGATAGTAGAGTCAGCTGAGGAGCCTGCTGCGGAGGGATAGAAGGACGCAGTATAATACTCATCCAGGCACCAGTATATTTTGGGGAATACCACGCTCTATCAAGTCTTCCTCTCCCTGCCGTTTGCTCTTCAGCAACTACAACCGTTCCTTCTTTGGCTCCTTCTTGAGCAATTCGATGAGCAATTTTTTGAGTAGAATGCACGCTTTCCTCATAATGAATATACTGACCGATTTTTGTTGTTTGGAGCCCTAATAAAAGCTCGTTGCTGCTTACTTTGTTCGGCTTCCCAACAATGCGATAGCCTTTTTTACGAACAGCTTCAAGTTCATAGCCGTCTTTTCGCAGCTCTTCGATATGCTTCCATACAGCTGTTCTTGAACAGCCTAATAAATCGCTGATCTTTTGGCCGGACACATAGTCCCCATCTGCGTTCGTAAACATTTCAAGCAGCGTTCTTCTTATATCTGACTGCAAGACTGCACCCACTTTCTTATTGAAGATTTCGTGTTCATTAACTCATTGTATAGAACTTTCTCCTCAATTTCTTTTAACAGTTGAGACACCCATGGACCACCCTTTTTACCTGTCCACACTAAAAGATCTTGACCATTTATATCTAAATCTTTTAAAGAATGAATAGGCAGCTCGCTATAGATGTAAAGAAGCTCATGTTCATTCATATACTCATTGCTTCGAAGAAGTTGTAAAATACGATTCACGCTTACGCTGGCCTGCTCTCCAATTGTATACATGATGCGCTTTGACCATCCATTTTCCAAAACGTCTCGAAGACCAATAGACTGAAGCTGAATATCTTTAATTTGCTTATTAGATAATTTCCAGCTTTTAAAAAATGCCTGCTTGTCTTGAATGTCGAGTAGATGTACCAGAAGTGTCCATGACTCCGATACTCGCTGAAGCATCATCCAATCGTGTGCACAAACAGATCGGAATTTTTGCGGATCTACATTCAATTGGGGCAAGTAGCGATACAGCTCCGTATCTGCTACAAGTGCTAATGCTAAAGACGGACGCTTTCCGCTCAGCATTTTTTCGAATTCAACTGTAATGCGTTCAATAGAAACATGCCTCAGCAGTTCACCATATTGCTGAATGGCTCTTTTAGTTTGATCAGACAGCGAAAACGCCAGCTGACTGACAAAGCGAACGGCTCTCATCATACGAAGAGCATCTTCATGAAAGCGTTCTTTAGCATTTCCGACAGTGCGAATTAACTGGTTTCGCAAATCTTCTCTTCCATTAAATGGATCAATGATTTCTCCTTTTGCATTCATAGCCATTGCATTGATTGTAAAATCGCGACGCTGCAAATCTTCTATCAGAGACGAAATAAACGTAACGGACGAGGGACGACGAAAATCATCATATTCTCCCTCAGAGCGAAAAGTGGTTACCTCATAGGTCTCGTTCTCATGGACAACGACAACCGTACCATGCTCGATTCCTACATGAATCGTCTTAGGAAAGAGTTCCATCACTTGTTCAGGCCTAGCTGACGTAGCGATATCAATATCTCCAATCGTCCGATTTAAAATGAGATCCCGGACCGCTCCTCCAACAAAATACGCTTCGTAACCGGCTGTCTCCAGCTTTTCAATAATATAAAGCGGATGAATGAACGGTTCTTTCATAACTTCCTCCATTCTTCAACCCTGTACCAATTTATAATAAAGTTTTTCATATTGACTCACAATCTCTGTTGAATGAAATTTATGATTAACTGCGCTTAGAGACGCTTCCCTCATTTGGTGATGCAGCTGTTCATTTTCAAGTAGCTGAATTGCTTTGCTCGCTGCCTCTTCGACGTCTCCCACTTCGCAAATATATCCTGTTTTTTCGTGTTCAATTACTTCGGGAATTCCGCCTATATTTGTTCCGATGCATGGAACACCACAAGCCATAGCTTCTAAAAGTACAAGCCCAAAGCTTTCTTTTTCAGATAATAACAGTTTTAAATCGCTAATCGAATATAATTCTGCTACATTTTCTTGTTTCCCAAGAAATAACACAGAATCTTGAAGATTTAGCTCTCTTACTAATTGAGACACAACCGTCATTTCAGGGCCGTCCCCTACAAGCAGCAGCTTAGACTGAAGCTTTTTATTAATAATAGCAAATGTTTTGACTATATCTGTAACTCGTTTGACTTGACGAAAGTTTGAAATATGAATAACGACTTTTTCATTTTCTAATATGCCATACTCCGCTTTTAAATACTGCACTTCTTTTTTATGATAAACTCGTTCATCAATAAAATTATACATCGTTTCAATTTCTTTATCTGGACTAATTAAATGGTGAGTTTGATCAACAAGTGACTGAGATACAGCAGTCACTGCATCTGATTTCTCAATTCCAAATTTAATTAAATCTTTTAACGATGGATCCTCTCCTAGAACCGTAATATCTGTCCCATGAAGAGTCGTCACAATTTTCACTTCGTGCTCCACCATTTGTTTAGCTAAAATCCCGCAAACGGCATGGGGGATTGCATAGTGCGTATGAATAATGTCAAGCTTTTCTCTTTTAGCCACTTCAGCCATTTTACTGGATAAAGCGAGATCATACGGAGGGTATTTAAAGACGGAGTACTGATTTACATCTACTTCGTGAAAATAAATATTTGGATATACTTTCGTCAATCTAAAAGGCATGCTAGAGGAAATAAAATGAATTTCGTGCCCCTTTTCAGCCAGCAGCTTCCCTAGCTCCGTTGCTACCACTCCTGAACCTCCAACGGAAGCATAACATGTAATACCAATTTTTAACTTCATTTATTTTCCACCTACTAAATCGTCGTACATCAAAATCGGTTTTTTAGATAAAAAACCTTCACCGTATGCTACCCCGACTTCTTTGCCAAATAATCTCTCTCTGCTCTCTACCGTTTCAATATATCCGTTTACCAGCGGCGTATCAAACGTATCTGCTGTTTTTATAAATTGACTTTCATAAGCCTCTAGACTAGCTACTTTCTTTTGAAACGTGCTTGATACATCTACGATAAAATCTGGCTTATGAAATCCATTTATCATATAGAAATAAAGAGACTCAGCACGATGAGCTTTTTGCTTTTTATAATCGATATAATTTTTAACGCCAGCGGAAAACATGGCCTCTTCTACAAGCTTTGCACAATTTCCATGATCAGGATGACGATCTTCAAAGTAAGGAGCAAATATAATCCTTGGTTGATACGTGCGAATGACTGATGCAATTTCAGCTATATACTCTGCCTTTAAAACCAAACCTCTGTCTGGCAAATGCAGATGAATTCGCTCATGAACACCTAAGACATCAGCAGCTTTGGACGCTTCTCGTTTTCGAATTTCAACCGTTCCATTTGAAGAAAGTTCAGCTTGCGTCAAATCGCAAATAACTACCTTCAAACCTTGTTCACTCATTCTTGCAATGGTTCCACCCATGCCGATTTCTACATCATCGGCATGAGCACCAAAGGCAAGGATATCTATTGTTTCTTTCATTATCTTCACCCTATTTTTTTATAATTGAACGCCAATGCAAATCGCCTCGTTCAAGTCCATGAATTAAAATCTCTGCTGTTCCCATATTCGTTGCAAGAGGAACCGCATAGACGTCACATAGGCGCATCAGAGCTGAAATATCAGGTTCATGAGGCTGAGCTGTTAACGGATCGCGGAAAAAAATAACCATATCCATTTCATTTTGAGCAATTAAAGCTCCTATCTCCTGATCTCCTCCAAGCGGCCCTGATTGAAAGCGATGAACCTTCAAACCTGTTGCTTCTGAAATACGCGTTCCTGTTGTTCCTGTTGCGAACAGCGAATGTTCCTGTAAAATCGCTTGATAGGCTGTTGTGAATTGTACCATATCATTTTTCTTTTTATCATGTGCAATTAAGGCGATTTTCATTTTTCTCGCTCCTTAGTCAATAATATTTTCTAATCCATATACAAGTGTGTCTACGTTCATAACTGTATCAACAGCTAGCTTCACACCTGACATAAAAGAAGCACGGTTGTATGAATCATGACGGATTTTTAATGTTTGTCCAAATCCTCCGAACATTACTTCTTGGTGAGCAATCAGCCCTGGCAGGCGTACGCTATGTAGGCGGATTCCTTCATAATCTGCGCCGCGCGCCCCTTCTAGCAATTCTTTTTCCTCAGGATGACCCTGTTTTTTTGCTTCACGAACTTCACTGATAAGCTCCGCTGTTTTTAAGCCTGTTCCTGATGGTGCATCTAACTTTTGATCGTGATGCATTTCAATAATTTCAACATCATCAAAGTATTTAGCTGCCATTTGTGAAAACTTCATCATTAAAATAGCGCCAATCGCAAAATTAGGTGCAATGATACAGCCAAGTTCCTTCTCTTCAGCAAGCTGCTTTAATTCTTTTAAATCTTCTTCTGAAAAGCCAGTGGTTCCTACAACAGGTCTTACTCCATATGTTAGGGCTGTTTTAGTATGAACGCGCCCAATTTCAGGTGTTGTCAAGTCAACTAAAACATCTGCCTTAACGTCTTGAAAACATTTTTCAATATCCGTGTAGATTGGCGCTTGTACATTTGGCATTCCTTCAATATCACTTATGTATTTTCCTTCATTGATACGATCTACCGCTGCTACTAATTCAAAATGCTCTGTTTCTTCTATTAATAATACAGCTTCTTTTCCCATACGACCTCTTGGTCCTGCAAGTACAATTCGAATTTTGTCCATTCTTTTTCTCTCCTTAGTCTTCTTTTTTCGTCCAGCGATCTTTGTCACGCGTATTAAATTTATTCATAACGCGATCATGCGCTTCTTGTAAATCAATATTTAATGAATTTGCAAAGCAAATTAATACAAATAAAATGTCGCCCATTTCTTCTTCGACCGTACGTTCTGCTTCAGTCGTTTTCTTCGGCTTTTCACCATAATAGTGGTTAATTTCGCGCGATAATTCGCCCACTTCTTCCGACATTCGCGCAAGCATAGCAAGAGGACTAAAATATCCTTCTTTAAATTGGCTAATATATGCATCAACTTCTTGCTGCATTTGCTCCATCGTTTTTTTTGACATCTTTTTATTTCACCTCTTTTAGAAGTACACTCAGCTTACTATTATAACATCTTTACTTCAAATTATTTAGTGTAATTACTTCTTCTTACCAAGCCTTTGTCAGATGCTCTTTCACAATATTCCTCGCGTTTCCCTTAATTCTCAAAAATCTGTCTATATTTTACGAATTGAGGATACTACTAATACATAGCACTAGAAGAAACATCATCACTTTTTACTATTTTCAAAAATCTTTTCGATAGTTATTTACGAAATGAAATATATTCCTTTATGATAAGGTAGTGCAAAAACGGTCATAGGAGGTTTGTAAGTATGAAAGGTCTCAGATTTAAAAATATTATTTTTATACTGCTTGGTGCTGCCATATTTGCGTTTGGACTTGTTAATTTTAACATGCAAAACAATTTAGCTGAAGGTGGATTCACAGGCATTACCCTGCTTTTATTTTTCTTATTTAACATTGATCCCTCTTATTCTAACTTAGTGTTAAATATTCCTTTGTTTTTTGTAGGGTGGAAACTATTAGGGAGAACAGCATTTATTTATACCATGCTCGGAGTCGTTAGCTTATCGCTATTTTTATGGATATTCCAGCGCTTCCCGGTGAATATGCCCCTGCGTCATGATATGACTCTAGCAGCTCTTTTTGCCGGTGTTTTTATTGGAGTGGGTCTTGGCATTATTTTCAGGTTTGGAGGAACAACAGGAGGAGTCGATATCATCGCACGTGTTGTTCAAAAATATATCGGGTGGAATATGGGAAAAACGATGTTTCTTTTTGACTTTATTGTGATTAGTGCGTCTCTCATTTATTTATCCTACCGAGAAGCTATGTACACACTTGTTGCAGTCTTTGTCGCTGCACGGGTTATTGACTTTATGCAAGACGGCGCGTATGCCGCCAAAGGAGCAACGATCATTTCAAATCATAACGAAGCCATATCGGATAAAATTATGAAAGAAATGGATCGAGGCGTGACGATTTTAAAAGGACAAGGTTCTTTTTCTAAGCAAGATACCAACGTGCTATACTGCGTGGTTAGTAAAAATGAAATTTTCCGTTTAAAGCAAGTTATTACTTCTGTAGATCCACACGCATTCGTTGCAGTTACGGATGTTCATGATGTCTTAGGCGAAGGATTTACCCTTGATGAAAATAAAAAACCGCTTGAAAGATAAAAAAATACCGCTAATGCGGTATTTTTTTATTAGTCGTCGTTATTCATTCCTGTATAAATCATGATTAAACGAACCAACTCAAGAACTGCTACTGCTGCGGCTGCTACGTATGTTAAAGCCGCTGCGTTAAGCACTTTACGCGTCTCGCGCTCTTCGTCATTTCGAATCGCTCCGACTGAGACGATTTGCGTCATCGCTCGGCTTGAAGCGTTAAATTCAACAGGCAGTGTTACAACTTGGAATACGACCGCTGCTGCCATGAAAATAATACCTAACAATAGCAACGGCTTAATCGACGCGATAATTCCAATCATAATTAAAATCCAAGAAGCGTTTGATCCAAGGCTTGCCACCGGCACAAGGGAGTGGCGAAGACGTAAAAACGAATAGTTTTCTTTGTCTTGAATCGCGTGTCCCACTTCGTGAGCCGCAACGGCAGCGCCCGCAACAGACGTTCCGTAATAGTTGTCTTCTGATAAACGAATTACTTTTGAACGAGGATCGTAGTGATCCGATAAAAATCCGCCTACAGGCTCTACGTGAACGTTGTACAACCCGTTTTCATCCAAAATTTTTCTTGCCACTTCTGCGCCTGTCATTCCTGATGAGTTGCTTACTTGTGAATATTTTTTGTAAGCACTTCTCACCTTAAACTGTGCCCAAATTGGCACAAGGATAATAATGAGAAAATAAATCAAAAAGCTCATTTACCCACACCTTTCATTATGTGTTTGACTACTCTTTTATTTTAGACAATTCTGCGCTTTTACGTCAATCATTACGCCCTCTAGCTGACTTTCTTTTCTGGTCAGCAAAATATTTTCGCGCTCCTACATAAAAAAGTGTAGCAATAATAATACTTCCGGTGGTAATTGTAACCCAAATAAAAGACGGGTCTGTACGATTTTCTTTTACTTGTTCAAAAAAATCTTTTAAGTTTTGTTCCATTTGGTTAAACTGCTCATCGTTAATCTCACTTGGCGTTCCTTCAGTTTGTAAAAAGTGAACGTCCGCGCTCACACGCTGTACGTAGGGAGACGACACGTCTACCTGCGCGCTCGGTAAGATCATATCATATTCCTTCAAAAATTGCTTAAGCTGCGCTTCATAAGCCGCTTGTTCTCCTTTTACCGCTTCATTTCGCATCTCTTTAAATGTTGCTAGCATACTGCCTTCGAGCTCAGTCCACATAGGCTGATGCTTGCTGTGCAGCGCATCGACTAACAATCGAAATTGAGTAGCTTTTTGAAGACGTTCTTCATCACTGGAATCAGAAGATAAAAGAGACCTTTCTACCTGTTCATAACAAAGAGTTAAAATACGTATATCTTCGGCCGATACGCCCAAAGAAGCTGTATTGAGACTGGTAAATTCATTCGAAAAGTTTCTGAACAAATGTTGGGCTGCTTTATACTCCTTTTGCTCTACAAGCGATAGCGTTTGATCAGATAAGTTATCAAGCTTTTCCCACTGCCCTTCAGCTGCATGTACAGTAGTCGTATATGCAAAGAAAAGTACGAGCAATATTCCTACTATTCTTCCTTTCATTCTCGTCCCTCCTCTAACCTCTACTAAAACTTATGAGAAAGAGGACAAGAGTAGACCTATTTTCAAAAGGAAGTTTTAATCTTACTATTCATTCATCGGAGTGATAAAGTTTTGCGTGTAATATTTCTCATATACACCTACACCAAGACGCGTAAACTCTTTATTGAGTAAAGCCTTACGATGTCCCTCACTATTAAGCCACCCTTCAACCGCAGCGATTCCATCCTGATAATTCGAGGCAATATTTTCGCCCGCGATACGATATACTACATCACCTTTTTGCAGACGGTTGCCTAAATCACCTTGTGCTGGTGAAACGTGAGAGAAATAGTTTAAGTCGCTCATTTCTTTGCTGTGTAAATAAGCTACTCCAGCAGTGGCTTCGTCCCAAGCTAAAGGTGACAGCTGAAACCGGTCTCGAATTACATTTGTAATATCGATAATTTGCTGCTCTTCTCCTTCTTGGACACTTTTCCACTCCTCCGATGTCAATGACGGAGCTGTTGGAAGCTCGCCGCGATAAACAATTTCGTACGGGCGCTGTTTTAATAGCGTGTCCATGTCCATAATTCGAATACTTGAGATTGTATTAAGGAACTGATCAAAATATAGTTGGACGTATACATCTCCATATTTAATAATGGGACGCATTTTCATATCCTCTTCACTCAGACGAAATCGGTATTCATTTCCGTCTTTTTGAAGCGTGAGTTCGGATGAAAGTGAAACTCTTTTTTCTACTTCCTCTCGCTTCTCACCAATCTCAAAAGGATCTGTATTTGTTTTTGAGCCAATGACGTATACAGATACGACTTGATTATTTTCTACTCCTACCTGCGCATACGTTTGACGATTCTTTTTGTAAATCCACCAGTCATAGCCATATGCAGAAGAATCAATACGATCCGGCTCTCCAAGCATTCCAATTAACTGTTCTGAATGATCTCCAATGAGCCTCATCATATTTTCACTTTGTTTTTCATAAGAAGCCACTTCTTGTGTGGGCTGACTTTTGGAATCCGTTTGGTTTTGCTCAATATTTTGACCCGTTAGATATTTTTCTAGCTGAGGTAAATAATCCTCCGCGTATACAAATGCCACTATTAATACGAGAATAAAAATAACTTTTTTCAGCTTTTCTTCCTCTCCTTACACCTGTTTTCTTTACCTGTTTAACTTATTTTTATCTCTATTATACATGCATTCAAAAAAAAATAGCTATCGGTATGAAGGAAACAAAAGAAAAAGCCAACTATTTACGAATATACTGCAAACAGTTGGCTTTCGCTTTTTAATGCGTTTGTTGTGAAATGTCTGAGAGCGCTTCTCCTGCACGTTCATTTGCATAGCGAAACGTTGATAAATCACCTAGCGATACAATCCCTACTAGCTTTTGATTTTCCACAACGGGAAGACGACGGATTTGATGTTGAGCCATAAGCTTAGAAGCTTCTTCTACAGAGGCTTCCGCTGTAATAGTTATAAGCTCTTCACTCATAACATCCGTTACTTTACTTGAATTTGGCTTCTTTTCTGCAATGCCTTTTATAACTAAGTCTCGATCTGTAATCATTCCTACTAGCTGATCTCTATCGACAATTGGAATTGCTCCTACATTCCATTCCTTCATTTTCACTGCTACTTCATATACGTTATCAAGCGTGGTGCATGTTTCCGTATCAGCTGTCATTACCTCTTGTACAGTTTTCATTGTTTTATCCTCCTTTACATCGTGTGTTCGTTTTATAGTGTGACCAACTTTTTAGTAAACTTTCGTATTTAAAACGTTTAAATAAAAATAGATAACGTTTACATTTTTCCTTATTAGATATTGCAAGTTTTATCCATTCGGCTTATGATTTAATTGGGGTATATCTGTTTTGGGAGGGAGTTCATATGAAATTTGAATATGCAAAATTTGATTCATTAAAGGTTGATTTAGATTTATTAGATGAGATTATGCATCAATTTGGTCTGGTCCGCGCCGGACAATGGGATTATGAACGCGTCACGTACGATCGAAAATTCGAGTTTCAGCGAGATACCTTCTATTTGCGAGTCCAAGGACATGCTATTTCAGGCGATGTAGGGGGCAGGCATGCTGTTATTCATCTTATGACACCTCTACTAGGCAAACATTATTATCCTCACGGTGTAGAATATGGAGACGGCGAATACTTTCCGCCATCCCTTGTAGAACAGTGTGAAAAGATATTAACACAAATCAAATCACAGCTTGAAACCGTTCAGCTATAGAATTAGAAAAAGCGCAGTAATCACACTGCGCTTTTTTTAATTCAAAGGAGGAGTAGACGGAAATTCCTTTGGTTTTATATCTTGAGGCTCAGTAAAATCGGGCATGTACGTATCTTTCTCTCGTTCTTTTCGAGCCCACTGAAAAAAAATAAATCCTAAAACCGTTCCATACACAATTTCTTGAATGATCTTCATAATAACACCGCCTAGCTGCTGATCTTCCACGGGCGGCAGCGTATTAAACATCTCGGGAGCAAGCTGCCCTAAACTTGCAATCATAGAAGATGGTACACAAAGGGAAAGAGCTTGTACCCAAGCGCTTGAGTCTGTATACGTCGCATATAAAGAGTGATTTGCAAAAATAATCAGCGCGCATGCTGGAGTAAGGAGTACACCATCTGCAAAAATGTATCCAAGTTTTTTTAAAGAACTTAGCGTTTGTTCTTCTTCTAGCTGATTAACGAGTGGCCACCACATGCAAAATGCAGCGATAAATAATACAACACTCACGATTCCGTGGAGCATCATATTCGTTTTAATAACATCAAAAAGCAGCGGAATATGATACAAAGAGAATAACCCATTAAATAATAGCAGAGCAATTAAAGGCTTTGTAAAGAATTTAAAAACATGTTTAACCCCTTTTACATAAATAACAGAACGAGCTAGCCACGGCGGAATTCCTAAAATAAAAAGCGGAGGAATCACCAAGTAAACGATGGCCATTTGCGTCATGTGAGCACTAAACATAAAATGCCCTAGTAAATCTACGGGTCCTCCTTTACATATATATAAAAGAACCATGCTAATAATAAAATACGCTTTTGTTTTTCTGTTTACGGCCTCCGCTCCCATAAAATTCCCTCTCCATCTACCAACGATGAAAAAATATAAGACGGTCACCAGACAAATAGTTAGAAAATAATAAGGACTCCAAAGTGCTTCAAAACCAAACATCCGCAAATTGTTAATCAACGTCTATTCCTCCTTCTACAGATGATGAAAAGGACTGGCGCATGCCAGCCCTTTTCTTTACCACCAAATAATGGTTACAAAAGCTAAAATGGTTAAAAGAGCTACCAATACGCCTGAATACAAGAAAAATGCTGGTATGGTATGTCCTTTGTGGTTCATATGCATGAAATAATAAAGTTGAAAGATGACTTGAACAACGGCCAAGAGCACAATCACCGGCATAATGTACCATCCGCTAAACTCTTGATAAACCGCAAAAAAAGCAATTAGTGTTAAAAACAGCATCATCGCAAAAGAGACAACTTGCATTTTCATATCTTCTGCATTTCTTTTTTTGCGATACTCTAAATTGAGCCTTGGGTTATCTGAGTTTGATTGATTTGTCGTCATCAGCTTATCCCACCATTCCCATTAAATATACAACCGTGAAAATAAAGACCCACACAACATCGATAAAGTGCCAGTATAAACTTGCTACATAATATTTTGGGGCGTTATATAAGTTTAACCCCCGCTTCGCATTTCGAATCATTAAAGAACCAATCCAAAGCAATCCAAACGTTACGTGAGCTCCGTGAGTTCCAACTAGCGCATAGAAAGAAGAACCGAATGCGCTGCTTGTGAACGTATGCCCTTCATGAACATAATGCCTGAACTCATAAATTTCTAATCCTAAGAAAGCTAAACCTAAAAGCCACGTAACGCCTAACCATAGCTGCATCTTTTTAAATTCAAAATTTTTCATATGATACATAGCATATACGCTTGTTAGTGAACTTGTTAATAAAATCATGGTGGCTGCAAAAACAAGCTTAATATCAAACAATTCTTCTGGCTTAGGTCCTGACATCGTTGAATTACGTAAAGCTAAATAAGTAGCAAAAAGTGAAGCAAACAAAACCGTCTCTCCGCCTAAAAAGAGCCAAAAGCCAGTAAATTTATTTTTCCCTTCGAGCGTTGCTTTTTCAGGCGAAGCAGGGAAAGTTTCAGCAGTTAGCTTTTGTTCAGTCTCCATTACATCTTCGCCTCCTTGTCATCATCAACTAAGTCTTCTTTATGAATATGAAAGCCGTGATCATCAATCCATGAACGGAAGAACATCGATAAAAACATGACGATCATTCCGGTAATCCCCACAATATCTCCCCACGCATGGTCATTTCGATACAAAAATCCAATCCCTGCAATAAACATTCCAAGCGAGATCATAAATGGAATAAACGACGAGTTTGGCATATGAATATCACCAAGAGGTTCGGCTGGCGTCATTTCTTTATTTCCTGCCATTTTTTCAATCCAATATGCATCTAACCCGCGTACAAGCGGCGTTTGTTTAAAGTTATACTCTGGAGGCGGAGATGAAATA
>Ga0102593_1001015_pt1 | contig 32243 bp, 29 predicted proteins | sample AraplaCol_mMS_r2_2_FD_76862 | JGI IMG/M metagenome (GOLD analysis project Ga0102593, IMG submission 76862) | Arabidopsis root microbial communities from North Carolina, USA - plate scrape MF_Col_mMS_r2 (SPADES assembly) (version 2) | ecosystem: Host-associated > Plants > Roots > Endosphere...
GGCTCGAGGCAGAGAAAGCGGCGCAGTTCCTGGCCCTTCGGATCGGTGTTCAGCCAGTTCAGCTGTTCGGCGACCGTATTGCCGGGGATCTTCGGCACACCGCCGATCGCGACCTTGCCGATTTCACCTTCCGCGTGGACATCCAGAAGCTGGATCGTGCGCTTCCATCTCATTCGTCAACTCCTCTCAAGCGCGTGATCTCGCCATCACGCGAATATTGTCCGGCAATATTGTCGACACCCTCCGGCAGCAATCCAGCATTTCGCCGATGAGCTTGGTTCAGATCTCGCCTATCCGCAGGCGTGTGAGTGTCGTTGCAGCCAGTTCTGATATATCAGATCGCAGTCGATTGCCTACGGGGAATCTTCGCCGGTGAAAAACTTCCAGGCGACACTGCGGCTGACGGCATTAAGCCAGCGTATTACCGCAGCTCCGAAAAACTGGGCCGGCACAGCGCTGATGATTTGCAGGAAGGACCGAAAAAGAAAAGAGCCCGGTGCGGGAGGAGGTGCACCGGGCTCTTGATCCTGACTGACAACTGGGAGGAGGAGTGTTGTCAGTCCGATGAAGGAGCGCTGGGAGGAGGAGTGCGCTGCCTTCGAGGTAATAGATAGCCCATTGTTTCGATCAGGAATAGGGAGATTACCGCAATGCAGCATTGCAATGCCCGCATAGCTCCACCAATCTTGCAGCCTCTTTTTGCGGCATATTTGATCGACTGATCAATTTTTCTTAAACAACGTCGGCCGTGAGGTTGTGCCTGCGGCGGCGAGAGACGGCAATCGGGTAACGCCGTCCCGAAACGATCTCGGGGCACCGCAGATCTCCTGGTTGGCCCGGAGACCCCGCAAGCACAGAAAAACATCACCAAAGGTTGAAGGAAGAAGATGACGGAAAGGCGAGAATTCGTCTCGCCTTTCCCTCGGCTCAACCCCATCAATAGCCGTTATCGCATGGCATGCTGCCATCGCCATTGGTGCCGCCAAATGTGTTCTGACAGTAGGTTTGCCGCTGCATCGGCCGTGCCGGTTGAGTGCCGATCGAGCCGGTCGTACCGCCCTCGACACCGAAGGCTGCCAGCGGATACCAGTAGCCATCCGGACCGCGGCGGGTGCCGGGGCGCTCGGTGCGCGAGCCACGATAGCCGTTTAAGTGACCTGCCCGCTGATTGTACTGCACCATCTCAACGTTCGAGGCACTTGGGAGAGGAACCTGCTGCACAGGTGCCGCCTCGACGGGAGTGATTGATGCCAGCGCGAGAAGAGTTCCGGCCGAGAGAGTGGAAGCGAAGCTGAACATTTTCATGATAAATCCTCCTTCTGGATTTACCTTAGAAAAATGCGTTCTACCGTAGCAAAGTTCCGCCATCACACGCGGGTTCCTGCATTCGTGATCGGCAGCGACTGCGCGTGATGTGTGGGTCCTGATTCTTTACAGCGCGCACTCGATCGTGGCATGGCGGATCAAGCGATCCGGACTCGGAACTCAGCAGGCCCGCAAACTCATCTATTTGCGATTCGGTATCCCTGGCTCGACAGGCACGCGACATACTGCCGGTGCGCGGCAGCGGTCGCATTCGCTTCCTCTTGGGCCGGATCGATCGGAGCGCCGGCCATTCCGACGCGCAGTTCGTATTGCTTCTTCGCCTCGCGATACATGAAATTGCCATCGGCGGCGCAGATGTGATGCGCGATGCCCGGCGGATTGAGCGGTGGATCGAAAGGCGTGGCCACGGGCACGAGGGTCGGCGCATTGGCGTCGACGCAACCGGCAAGCGCCGCAACCACCACGCACAACGCAAACGCTCGCCCCATACCCCTCAACATATTCCCTCCGGCCATGCGCCACGAACCGCTGCACGCAGCGCCAAGTTCACCATGGCGTCGCAATATTGCGCCAAGCTAGCGCGTCAGCTCTGCAGCAGCCTTCATGCCCGCCCGGTCAATCCGAAGCGGTTGCGGTAGTCTCCGGGCGATAGCCCCGTGATCTTGTGGAACACCTTTCGGAACGCGCCCGGATCCTCGTAGCCGGCCGCACCCGCAATCTGCTCGACCGTGCGGTTGGAAAACTCCAGCATTTCGCGCGCCTTGCCGATCCGCAGATGCTGGCAATACTCAGTCGGGCGAAGGCCGGTCGCCCTGCGGAAACGACGCAGGAACGTGCGCTCCTCCAGGCGGGCACGCTCCGACATCGCCGCAAGCGTCACTTGGCGCGCACCACTCGCGTGCAGCCAGTGCTGCACCTTGAGGATCTGCTCGTCGCCATGATTGAGACGCGGCGAGAAATTGCTGTAGTAGCGCTGCTCCCTGCCCGGCGGATCGACGAGAAGATAGCGCGCGGTCTCGAGCATGATCGTCGATCCCAACAATCTGTCGACGAGTTTGAGGCCGAGATCGGTCCAGGCCATCAGGCCGCCCGCGGTAATCACGTCGCCATCGTCGATGATAAGCTTGTCGGCGTCGACCCTCACCTCGGGAAAGCGCTGAGCCAGCGCGTCCGCGCAGACCCAGTGGGTCGTCGCCAAACGGTTCGCCAGAAGGCCCGTTTCAGCAAGAAGGAAGGCGCCGACGCAGACGGAACTCAGCGTCGTTCCCTCGGCATGCCGCGCACGAAGCCATTGCGCCAGCGGAGCGGCTTGCTCTGACGTCATCGGGTCGCCGAAGCTCGGCGGCAGGATGAGCACGGCCGGCGATCCGGGAGTGCCGGGTGCCGTATCGAAGACGCGCTCGACCGCTGCCGAGGTTTCTGCCCCTTGCCAATGGCTGACGCGCAGGGCGGGGCCTCCTGACGGCTGCCGGGCAGTTGCGAACCGATTGGCCAGGTGGAAGAGATCGGTCAGACCGTGGACGGCTGCGAGTTGGACGTTCGGATAAAGCAGGATGCCGATCTCGGCCGGCGCGTCGGTTTGGCTCATTTGTCAGTTTTTGCCTCGATAATGTCAATTTCGCCAATCCACACCATGCCGATTCAGACATAGTTTGTCCATCAACGGCCGGGGATCGCCCCCGGAAGAACCGAAAGGACACAAGCACATGAGCAAGCGAGCCCTCATCGTCGTCGACATTCAGAACGACTATTTTCCGGACGGCAAATGGCCGTTGAGCGGTGCCGAGGCGGCTGCCGACAATGCGGCGCGGATCATCGCGGCTGCTCGAGATGCAGGCGATCTTGTCGTTCACGTCAGACATGAGTCGGCGAGCGAGAATGCCGCCTTTTTCATGGCCGGCTCAGAGGGCGCCCAGATTCATCCGAAGGTGCTGAACCGACCCGGCGAGTCCGTCATCGTCAAGAACCATATCAACTCGTTCCGTGAAACGGATCTGAAAGCGACACTCGACCGCCATGGTATCGAGGACGTCACGGTCGTCGGCAGCATGAGCCACATGTGCATCGACGCCGTGACGCGGGCCGCCAACGATTTCGGCTATCGGGTGATGGTCATCCATGACGCTTGCGCAACGCGCGACCTCGAATTCAACGGCACGCTCGTCCCTGCCGCGCAAGCGCATGCGGCCTTCATGGCGGCACTCGCCTTCGCCTACGCCTCCGTGCTCTCGACCAACGAGGCACTCGCCATGCGCGGCGAATTGAGAGCCTCTGCTTAGGCAGGCGGCATCGGGCGCGCCTGCGACGCGGGCTGACCACTGAAGAGCCCAGATGACCGCCATCGTCCCGTGGCGGCGACCAACGGACCGACTGGTCCCGTTCGCCGTTGACTTCACAGATGATGAGAGGAGAATGCCTGTTATGCCTCCCCACGCAATATAAGGGGTGCCCACGATGACGATCGCAAGGAAACTTCAGGATTATATCGACGGTGAGGGTATCGCCTATGATACCGTCCCGCATCATCGCACAGCGACAACCAGCCAATCGGCGCAAGCCGCGCATGTTCCGGGCAGCCGGCTGGCGAAATCCGTCGTCGTGCATCACGAGATGGGCTACGTCCTGGCCGTCGTTCCCAGCACGCACCGGATCGAGCTCAGCACGTTGCAAGATGTCATGGACAGGCGCCTCGGCCTCGCCTCGGAAGATGAGGTTTGCTCGCTCTTCGCCGACTGCGACATTGGCGCTGTCCCACCGATCGGATCGGCCTACAACGTACCTGTGATCCTCGACGAAAGCCTCGGCGATGCCAGTGACGTCTATTTCGAGGGCGGCGACCACACGACGCTGGTGCATATGAGCGGCCCCAGCTTCCGGAACCTGATGAGGGACGCGCAAATCGCCCGCTTCAGTCACCGGCCGTAAGGTCGGGTTAAAGAACCGTTCGCGATTCGATTGCTCTGGCAAGGCAATGCGCTTGACGCATGCCAAGAAGGCAACATTTCGCCGTAGGCAGGCTTGCCCGATCAGCGAGCACTGTGGGCGTGACCGATTTTGGAATGTGGCGCCCTTCGATCCGATTCCCTTTGATCTGCAGCGTCTCGACACCCTCCCCATGACAAAATTGCGAGCCACACCAGGACTACTGGCCGGGATCGGATCCGACATCTTGTGAGTACGTTGCCTGTAGCACTCGAGGGACATGAACGCAGCATCGGGCGAGGTGAAACTGAGAACTGGCACGTGATTGTTATCGCTGTCGATGTCCAGGCATGCCCGCTTCATCTTACTTTCGGATCTTGCCGAGTGAAGCCGCAAGATCGCGAGCCCCGCAAACCTTGCGAGTTCAGCAGCGCACCCTAGTTTGAAATCGTGCGCGACCTTTGCAGTCGATGTGTATGCCGTTGTTCTAATGTAACTTTTCAAACCACAAAGGGCTTCCATCATGCCGGACGAATCTAAAGAAGGCCTCGATCGCCGCCATTTCCTGGTAGCATCCATCGCGACGGTCGGCGCATCCGCCGCCCTTGCCGTCAACGCTGGCGCTGCAAATGCCCAGCAAGCAGCGGCACCCTCTACCAATCAGTCATCAGGAACAGCCTACACCGGCGACGTCATCGACGGGAAGAAAGTCGTCAGCGCGCTTGACGTCAACGACCTGGAGCCCGGCAAGAAGCATGCCCTCTATTTTCAGGGCGTTGAAATGCCCACCGGACAGCACTGGCATGTCTCTGTGGTGGTCGCCAAGGGAACAAAGCCAGGTAAGCGCGCCATCCTTGTCAGTGGTGTGCATGGCGACGAAATGAGTTCTATCCATACAGTCCAGACGGTGATGAACCAGCTCGATCCGGCGGAAATGTCGGGCACGGTGATGGCGGTCACGGACGTGTCCCGCCCAGCCGTCGAAAGCATGCAGCGCAGATGGCCCAATCAGGGCAGAGGCATTGATCTGATCGACATGAACAGGGAGTGGCCCGGGAATGAGAACGGCGCCACCGCGCCCAGCCGGCACGCCGGGCTCCTGTTCAACCGGCTGCTGCGGCCGAACGCCGACTTCGCGATTGACTTCCACACCGGAACAACCGGATTCGAAGTGACAGCGTTTAATATTGGCGGCATGGATCTGCCCGAGGTCAAGGCAATGCTGGAGCTCTATCCGGTCGGCCAGATCTTCGACAACCATGTCTATCCCGGTGTCCTGCATAACGCGTTCATCGACGTGGGAATTCCGGCCTTTACGCCGGAGATCGGCGCTGCGCGGGTGCTGGACCTCGACATGATCTCTCTGTTCGTGGAAGGCACGATGAATGTCCTCAAGCATTACGGCATCGTCGCCGGGTCGATGGGACGCACAGGCAAGGACGTGAGTGTCTTTGTCGGAAACAGCGCCTTCCCGATTCTTGCCACCGCGGGCGGGATCGTCGAGCATCTGGTCAAGCTGAACGACAAGGTCGAAGCCGGGCAAAAGGTGGCCATACAGCGCAACAGCTTCGGCGAGGTAGTTGCGGAGTATACAAGCGGTGTGGCTGGCGAGATAACGGGTCAACGCAGCGATGCAATGTCCGAGCCCGGCAACCCCTTGGTATTCATCCTTTTCAACAAGCCAACGCCTGAAGGCTCCGAGGCCTATCCCGAATAGTTCACCGTGTAGGCGATCCTTGCTCGTCTTCGCAGGACAAGCATTTGCGACGCTCTTGCGCGCACGCCAAGGGTTTGGCGTGTCCACCTTGCTAGCTGCCACACGGCGAGACGCAGAGGCTCTCGTCGAAACAAAGCCGCAGCTTCACAGCATTTTCGTCTTAATGATGGGAATGGCGCACCCGAAGAGATTCGAACTCCTGACCCCCAGATTCGTAGTCTGGTGCTCTATCCAGCTGAGCTACGGGTGCGTGCCGGAAGCGGTCAAACCGCTTGCGTGGGCGGTTCTCTAAAGGGTCCTTTGAGGGATTGCAATAGGCATTCTGAAAAAATCGCGACTTTGGTGGTGCAGAGCTGAAATGCGAAAAATGCATCACTTTTCTTGGAGTGCTCGGCCGCGATAATCGTCCAGGGATACCGGGCGGTCCGGAATTTCGATGCGGAACTGCGTTCCGACCGAGGGTTTTTCCACAAGAGCGATCGTGCCGCCGTGGGCCAGCACCAGTTCGCGGGCGATTACCAGGCCGAGGCCCGTGCCGCCGGAGCGGGCTGAGCCGCGGAAGGCTGCGAAGAGATTCTGTCTGGCTTTCTGCGGCATGCCGGGGCCAGTGTCGTCGACTATGATGCTGACGACGCTGCCGACACGTTGGGCCGAAACCGTGATTCGCTTGATGCCATCCGGTCCCCGCCCCGCGCCAGGCACGCTCAACGCCTGCACGGCGTTGCGGCAGAGATTGTGGATAACCCGGAACAGTTGCTCGCTGTCTGCATCGACCTCAAGGTCGGGCGCCATCTGTTCGACGAATTCAATGTCGCTCTGGGCATCGACCGCGAGCATGTCCTTGACGTCCTGTGTCAGGTCGAAAAGCCGGACGCGGCGCCTGCGCGGAGCGGCCTCGCTTGCCTGGCCATAGGACAGGACCTCGGTCGTATAGCCGACAGCGCGGTCGATCGTGCGCAGCAGCTTTGGCGCGAAGGCCTTCACCATAGGATCGTCGACGTCCACGAGGCGGTCCGACATCAGCTGCGCCGAGGCCAGGATGTTGCGCATGTCGTGATTGATCTTGGAGACGGCAAGCCCCAGGGCAGCAAGGTTCTTCTGCTGCTTCAGCGTCTTCTGCAGCTCCATCTGCATCGAGGTCAGGTGTCGGCCGGCAACCGCAAGCTCATCGCGCCCGCCATCGCCGACAAAGACGTTCTGCGGATTTTCCGGATCGGAGGAGAATTGCTGCATGCTGCCCGTCAGCTTGCGAATCGGCCGGATCAGGATCCGGTTGATCGCGAAGAAAACCAGTGTCGCGGTGAACATCGAAATCAGAATGGACAACAGAAAGACGTTGCGGGAATAGACCAGCATCGCATTGCGGAGGTGCTTGTCCTTCATCAGCACTTCCACGCCGGTATTGGTGTCCTGCACCGGGCCATAGACGCGGATCATGCGATTGCCGCCGAAAATCATCGTATCGAGCGCATCGCGGATCGCGATCATCGGCGGCACGTCGGTCAGATCATACTGTTCGTCAACGGAGGTCGGCATATCCGTCGTCGCAAGCAGACGCGAGGTGCCCTCTTTCCGCAAGACGATCGCCTTGGTGCCGGTCGCCTCCAAAGTTTCCTTCTGTAAGGCGCGCGGCAACTCCACCGGCTGCAGGCCATCGATAACGATCGCGGCCGCGGCCGCGGCGTTCAACCGCTCATCCAGCCAGCGCAGACGCATACTGGCAACCGAGGGGAAGAAGATCAGAACCTCGGCCAGCATGATGCAGACAACCGTCAGCCACAGCAGCTTGCCGGAAAGCCCGCCGAACTTTCCGGACGGGCGGTGCTCCGCCCTGTTGGTCTCGTTCCCTGCAGCACCGCTCTGGGGAAGATTCTCGCCTTGATCGTTGGCTTGCATCGTCTTTCGTCCGCTCGGCGCCAGGCGCCCTTCGCGACTTCTATATTAGCCGATGGCGGTCCGCTTTCAAATCTTTGAGAGCAACGCCGCTTGCGACAAAAGGAAACGCCGCCCCGAGGCGGCGTTTCCGATCGGTCGAAAGAGGAAGAGGGCTGATCAGAACTCTTCCCAATTCTGCTCGGCGACGGCGGCATTGCCGGCGAATGCGCGTGCGACGGTCCCCATGGCGCGGCGCGCTGGTGAGGCCACCGGACGATGCTCCTGTTGGCGCGCAACGGCGACAGGAGCCGCGGCCGGCACGTTCGAAACCTTGAAGCGCGAGATGAGGCGGACGAGGCCGTCGGCTTCGCCGGAGAGCTTGTGCGTTGCCGCGGAGGTTTCCTCGACCATGGCGGCGTTCTGTTGCGTCACCTGGTCCATCTGGTTGATGGCCGTGTTGACCTCCTTGAGGCCGGTCGACTGCTCCTTCGCGGCAGTCGCGATCGAGTGAATATGGTCGTTGATCGCGTTGACGCGGCTTTCGATCTGGGACAGCGCCTCGCCGGTGGCCTGAACGAGCTTCACGCCGACCTGGACTTCGTCCCCCGACTTGGTGATCAGGCCCTTGATGTCCTTTGCGGCGGTTGCCGAGCGCTGCGCCAGTTCGCGGACCTCCTGGGCGACGACGGCAAAGCCCTTGCCCGCCTCGCCGGCACGCGCGGCTTCGACACCGGCATTGAGGGCGAGCAGGTTCGTCTGGAAGGCGATCTCGTCGATGACGTTGATGATCTGGCTGATTTCGCGCGAGGCCTGCTCGATGCGGCCCATGGCGTCGACGGCATTGCGGACGACAACGCCCGATTTGCCGGCATCGTCCTTGGCCTCGGACACCATGACGCTGGCCTCCTGCGCGCGCTCTGTCGAATTGTTGACCACGGCCGTGATCTCATCGAGGGCTGCCGAGGTTTCCTCGAGAGCCGCTGCCTGCTGCTCGGTGCGCTTGGAGAGGTCGTCGCTTGCGGCGCGCAGCTCGTTGGTGTTTCCGTGGAAGCCTTCTGCCGTTTCGCGGACTTCGCGTATGGTCGTTTGAAGGGTGGCGAAGGTGCTGTTGACGTTCTGCTGCAGTTCGGCGAAGGCGCCGTGGAAGCTGCCGCGCATCGTCTGCGTCAGGTCGCCTTCCGCCAGGCTTGCAATTACGCGGCGTGTTTCGCCGACACCGGCATCGATACTCGAGAGCAGCTGGTTGATGTTGGTGGCGAACTGGTTGAGGTTCTCGTCACCATAGTCCTTTTCGATGCGGCGGCTGAAGTCGCCGGCAGCTGCGGAAGCCACGACCACGGACATGCTGGACTGCAGATCGTCGCTCTTGGCACGCATGGCGGCCTCCTGCGCGTTCATGCGGCGGACGGCGAGACCGTTTTCCTTGAAGACGGCAACGGCCGCAGCCATCTCACCGATTTCATCCTGACGGCCGGCAAACGGCACGTCGGCATCAAAATTGCCGTCAGCCACTTCCTTGATCGCCTGGGTAACCTTGTTGATTGGACGGCTAAGCTGGATCGTGCCGATGTAGAAGCCCATGCCGATACCAGCCGTGACGCCGACAACACTGATCGCGATCACGAGCCACAAGATTGAGGTGCGCGAGCTTTCGACGAGAGCATTGACAGCGTCCAGAGTCGCCTTGTCGGTGGCCACGACAGCGTCGATTTCGGCCTGGAAGGCTTTGCGGTTGGCGCGGTTGGCATCGTTGTTGCCTTGCTCGCTGGCAGCCTGCGGACTCACTTCCGTGCCGAGACGCGCTGTTTCGGTGCGGAATGTCCGGAATTCCTTGGCACGTTCAACCAGCTTGGCAAAGGCACCCTTCTGACTTTCGGGAACGAGCGGGGTCCAGGAGGCGATCACATTGTCGATCTGGTCGAGGTTCGCAAGCAGTCCCTTGGCGAAGGTAGCGGCCTCCTTCGTCGTGGGCGCACTGTAAATTCCGCGTGCTTCCATGACCGTCGCCGTCACAAAACGGTTAAGGCGCTCACCGGCGTAGGCGCGATCAGATGCGTCTTCGTAAGCCGACAGATTAGTATCGTATTGATGCACGGCCCAAAGCGCCGTCGCCCCGATCAGCAATGCAACGCCACACATGGCGGAAACAAGCAGATTGATCTTACCTCGAATTTTCAAAGGAAAAGCCCCCCAAAGACTGATGACAAGCCGGGAAAGCATTCCGGCCGATAGCTAAAATTGGCCCAAATAAATTAACGTTAGATTTCGGGTGTTTGGCTGCAGCACTACAAAAAATTACCCGTACTTAATCGCCGCCGCTTCGCTTTTTGCGCGCAGAAGCGTTAGACGCTGGGCAGGATGCGTGCTGTAGTTGAAACTTGAGAAAAATATTACGCCAGCGCATGGCTCACTGCTTGTCACAATGATTAATGCGCTTCACTAAATCTTGTACTCCGGGCGCAAACTCGGAAATTCCCGGCGATAATTGACTTTGGGGGCCTTCATCCGTATAAGCCGCCGCACGTCCGGTCATATAAGGCTTTCGTTAGCCTCGCCCGTTCGAAAAACAACGCTCCTTGCAATATGCAAATTCAAGAAGGGCCGCACTCCGCGGTGTTTAAATAAATGAAGCGTACCTACCAACCATCCAAGCTTGTCCGCAAGCGCCGCCACGGTTTCCGTGCACGTATGGCCACCAAGGGCGGCCGTAAGGTCATCGTTGCTCGCCGCGCACGCGGTCGCAAGCGTCTTTCGGCCTAAGGCCGAATTGCCCGATAAGAGATGGCGGGCGAATTGACGACCAATAACAAGAAAATGACTGCCGGGCGGCTGAAAAGCCGCCCGCAGTTTCTTGCTGTCCGCCAGGGCGAAAAACGAAAAGGCGGTTTCTTCCTGCTTGAGGTGCTCGACCGGAAGGAGCCGGAGACCGAAGCCCGCGTCGGCTTCACCGTCACCAAGAAACACGGCAACGCGGTCGAACGAAACCGCATGCGGCGGCGCCTGAAAGAGGCGGTGCGACTTCATGCAGGGTTTGCAATGCAGCCCGGACACGACTATGTGGTTGTCGCGCGAAGGGACGTGCTGAAAGCATCCTTCAAAGAATTAGCCGCAGAGCTCAAAACTCGCGTCGAGACCAAGCCGAAACACAAGCGGTCCGGAGACGGCCGCCCCAGGAACGTATGATGCAAAACAACCGCAATTATTTCATTGCGATCGCTCTCTCAGTGCTGATCGTTCTCGGCTGGCAGTTCCTCTATATGAATCCGCGCATCGAGGCTCAGCGCAAGGCGGAGCTTGCCCAGAAGGCACAGCAACACACCGAGCAAGTGCAGACGCCTGCGCCCGGCGGCGCAACGACGGCGCAGCCGAACGGGGCGGCTCCCACCGACCAGGTTCCGGCGGTGGCGTCGATTGCAGATGCTCTTGCGAAGAACCCGCGCATCACGATCGATACGCAGGCACTTTCCGGTTCGATCAACCTTGTCGGCGCCCGTCTGGACGACCTCCGGCTCAAGCGCTACCACGAGACAGTCGACGACAGCAGCCCGATCATCACCCTGCTCAGCCCCTCCGAAACGAAGGACGGGTACTTTGCCGAACTCGGCTATATCGGTGGCGACGCGACCGGCAGCGTGCCGGGTCCCTCGACGGTGTGGACAGCGCCGGCTGACGCAAAGCTGACCGAAAAGACCCCGGTCACGCTTACTTACACCAATGACAAGGGCGTCACCTTCGCGCGCACCATTTCCGTTGACGAGAACTACATGTTCACGGTCACGGACAAGATCACCAATGCCGGTCAGGCTCCGGTCGCGCTTTCCGGCTACGGGCGCATCACGCGCTACAACAAGCCGGCTGTCGCCTCCACCTATGTTCTGCATGAAGGTTTCATCGGTGTTATCGGCGAAGATGGACTTGTCGAAAGCAAGTATACCGCCGTTGAAAAAGAAGCCGTCAATATGGCGAACGCAACCGGGGGCTGGCTCGGGATCACCGACAAATATTGGGCAGCGACGCTCATCCCGCCTCAGCAGACCCCCTTCGACGCCCGCTTCAGCCACTTCACGGACGGACAACCGCGTTTCCAGGCGGACTACAAGCAGAATGCGGTCACCGTCGCGCCCGGACAGTCGACTGAGCTCAAGAACCTGATTTTTGCCGGCGCCAAGGTCGTTCCTGTCATCGACAACTACAAGGATACGTATCAGATCCCTCGCTTCGATCGCCTGATCGACTGGGGCTGGTTCTACTTCCTGACGAAGCCGATGTTCAGGCTGATGGACTTCTTCTTCCATTACTTCGGCAACTTCGGCGTCGCGATCCTGCTGACCACCATCGTCGTCAAGGCGCTGTTCTTCCCGCTCGCCAGCAAGCAGTACGCTTCGATGGCGAACATGAAGCGTGTTCAGCCGAAGATGGAAGAGCTGAAGGCTAAGTTCGGCGACGACCGCATGGGCCTGCAACAGGCGACGATGGCGCTCTACAAGGAAGAGAAGATCAATCCGATCGCCGGTTGCTGGCCGATCGCGCTGCAGATCCCGATCTTCTTCTCGCTCTACAAGGTGATCTACATCACCATCGAGATGCGCCACGCGCCGTTCTTCGGCTGGATCCAGGACCTTTCGGCGCCCGATCCGACCTCGTTCATCAACCTTTTCGGCCTGTTGCCGTTTGCCGCTCCGACCTTCCTGCATCTCGGCGTCTGGCCGCTGATCATGGGTGTGACGATGTTCCTGCAGATGCGCATGAACCCGACCCCGCCGGATCCGACACAGGCGATGATCTTCAACTGGATGCCGCTGGTCTTCACCTTCATGCTGGCAAGCTTCCCGGCTGGCCTGGTCATCTACTGGGCCTGGAACAACACGCTTTCGGTCATCCAGCAGGGCGTGATCATGCGCCGCCATGGCGTGAAGATCGAGCTCTTCGACAATCTGAAGGGGCTCTTCAAACGAAAGCCGGCTCCGACAGAGAAATGACGAAAGCCCCGCTCCGGCGGGGCTTTTCATTTGTACCCCGCCGCGGTGTCCGACGACTGTGCGGTTGACAAAATCGCCTGGAACCTGAATGCCATAGGCACACTGGATTTTGCTGGAAAAGGCCGAATGACCGACAATAAGAACGACAAGCCGCTGTTCGGGCGCCCCTGGACCTTTATCCGCGGTGTTCCCTCCCTGAAATTCCTGCCGCCGGAAGGACCGCTGGAAGTGGCTTTTGCCGGCCGTTCGAACGTTGGCAAGTCTTCTTTGATCAACGCGCTCGTCAGTCACAAGGGGCTGGCGCGCACCTCCAATACGCCAGGCCGGACGCAGGAGCTCAACTACTTCGTGCCGGAAGGCTATTCGGGCGAAAGCGGCGACCTTCCGCCGATGGCTCTGGTCGACATGCCGGGCTACGGCTACGCGCAGGCGCCGAAAGACCAGGTCGACGCCTGGACGAAGCTCGTCTTCGATTACCTGCGCGGCCGCGCGACGTTGAAGCGCGTCTACGTGTTGATCGACAGCCGCCACGGAGTGAAGAAGAACGACGATGAGGTGCTGGATCTACTGGATAAGGCTGCCGTCTCATACCAGATCGTTCTGACCAAGACCGACAAGATCAAACCACCGGCTGTGACCAAGTTGCTCGCGGAGACCGCGGAAAAGATCAAGAAGCGGCCCGCCGCCTATCCGGCCATCATCGCCACGTCCTCGGAAAAGAGCGAGGGTCTCGATGACCTGCGCGAGGCAATCGCGCAAACGGTCGGTATCGCCAACTGGAAATGAAAGAAGACGCCCCGGTGGAACGGGGCGCCTTCTATTGACCGCCTGAACTAATTTACATCTTCGGCAGCAGAACCTTGTCAACGACGTGAATGACGCCGTTGGATTGCTTCACATCGGCTATCGTGACGTGGGCGACGGCGCCGTTTTCATCGGTGATCGTGATCTTGCCCCTGCTTTCCTTGGCCTTCAGCACGCAGCCGCCGACGGTCTTGATGTCGTGTTCGCCGCCGTCGGCCTTGATCATCTTGGCAACGGTCCTGGCCATCGCATCGGCCGCGACGACATGGCAAGTCAGAACCTTGGTCAGCGTTGCCTTGTTTTCAGGCTTCAGCAGCGTGTCGACCGTGCCGGCGGGCAATTCGGCAAAGGCCTGATTGGTGGGAGCGAATACGGTGAAGGGTCCCTTGCTTTCCAGTGTCGACACGAGACCGGCAGCCTTGACGGCAGCAACCAGCGTCGTGTGATCCTTCGAGTTCATCGCATTCTGCACGATGTCTTTCGTCGGATACATCGCAGCACCACCAACAATCGGATTCTTGGCCTCAGCGACGAAAGCAAATGTGGAAACGGCAACGGCAAGCGCACTCAAGCGCAGGGTGGACTTCATCATGACGGTTCTCCTCTAGCATCCGCTTATGAGACCGGCCGAATGCCGGCATTCCCTTGCGGACATGAGGAGCTACGGAAGGCTCGCAGGAAGAGTTTCAGCGCGAACGCAGGTGTGCCGAAAAGTGTTAGCGGCGGTGCGTCGTGCCGCTCGCCACGATCGGGCCCGTGGCCTGGCCTGTCGGAGAGCCGCCAAAGGGCTCGAGGCTGACGGCAAGGGACGCGCCCTCGCCTATGTTGCCGCGCATATCAACCGGTATGACCAGCTCGCCGGTCTGATCCGAAGGAAACACGCCAAGCGACCTTGGTGTGCCGGTTGCCGGAACGAGCCAAAGCTCCAGTGACTTCTCCTGCGGCTTGCCAATAGCTACGGGCACGATCCTCAGCCTTCCGCTCTGCCGCTCATAGGAGGCGAGCAGGTTGACCTGGCTGTTGGCAGCGGTCAGCTCGGCGACGAGCGGTGCCGGTGTTTGAGGCGGCGTAACCGCGACGGTCGCGATTGTCAGTGCACCCGCCGTGATCAGCAGCGAGACGAGCGCAAGACAACGCCAGAAAACGATAGAGCTCCATAGACCGCGCGACGGCACCGCGACAGCTTCCGGCTCACCGAACAAACGTGCTTCGATCTGCTTGAACGTTTCCTGACCGGGGCTGACGACGTCGTAATCGTCGTTGAAAGCGGAAAGGTTGGTCTCCCAGCGGCTGACGATGGCTGCGAACTGCCTGTCGCGGCGCATCCGCTCTTCCACAACCCGCCGATCCTTGAAGGAAAGAACACCAAGAACATACTCACCGGCGAGTACCTCGTCGCGGGAGCGGCCTCCCTTGCTCTGATCCGGCGATGTCATCGTTCCATGCACTCTCTCAGTTTCAAGAGGCTGCGACGCAGCCATGTGCGCATCGTGTTCAAGGGGACGCCAAACTGATCGGCCAGTTCCTGATAGCTCTGCCCTTCGACGTAAGCTTTCTTCACCGCCGTTGCCCGATCAGCTTCCAACTCTTCCATGCAGGTGTCAATCCGCCTTCCCTCATCCTTGATCACAGTCTGTATCTCGGGCGAAGGATCGTCATCCGCGAGGTCGTATGCACTGTCCAGTTCGTCGGCGATTGGCTTGCGCGCGCGCATGATGTCGATTGCCTGGTTACGCGCAATTGCAGCGAGCCAGGAAGACGGTGCCCCCGATCCGGCAGCAAAAACGCCGGCGCGTTGCCAGATCTTGGCGTAGACCTCCTGGGTCGCCTCCTCGGCGTCCGTTCTGTCTCTCAAGATACGCAGGCAGATGGAAAGGAGTTTCGGGCTCGTCTCGCGATAGAGCACAGCGAATGCCTTGCGGTCCCCGATCGCAACGAGGCTTATCAAATGTGCGATTTCGTCGCTGGTCATCCCACGCCTCTAGCCAAAGCGCCGATCTTCTCGAGCGCGGTTGCCAGCACATACGGCAAACTATTGGCCTCTGGATTATTCCATCTGTCAAAAACTTGAGATAAAAGGCCGCGATCAATTCCACGGGGTATCCCATGAACCAGTCCGAAAGCGAAACCCAGGCACGCCTCCTAGCGCAGGCCCTGCCCTTCATGCAGCGTTACGAAAACAAGACGATCGTCGTGAAGTACGGCGGCCATGCCATGGGCAATCCCGAGCTGGGCAAGGCCTTCGCGAGCGACATCGCGCTGCTGAAGCAGTCGGGCGTCAATCCGATTGTCGTCCACGGCGGCGGCCCGCAGATCGGCGCGATGCTGACGAAGATGGGCATCGAATCGAAGTTCGAGGGCGGCCTGCGCGTCACCGACGCCAAGACGGTCGAGATCGTCGAAATGGTTCTCGCCGGCTCGATCAACAAGGAGATCGTCGCGCTCATCAACCAGACGGGCGAATGGGCGATCGGCCTTTGCGGCAAGGACGGCAACATGGTCTTTGCCGAAAAGGCGCAGAAGAAGGTCAAGGATCCGGACTCGAACATCGAGCGCGTGCTCGACCTCGGCTTCGTCGGCGAGGTGGTCGAAGTCGACCGCACGCTGCTTGATCTGCTTGCCCGCTCCGAGATGATCCCGGTCATCGCACCGGTCGCGCCCGGCCGCGACGGCGCAACCTACAACATCAACGCCGACACTTTTGCCGGCGCGATCGCCGGGGCGCTGAGTGCAACCCGTCTGCTCTTCCTGACGGACGTCCCCGGTGTTCTCGACAAGCAGGGCAATCTGATCAAGGAACTGTCCGTTGCCCAGGCGCACGCGCTGATCGCCGACGGCACGATCTCCGGCGGCATGATCCCGAAGGTCGAGACCTGCATCGATGCGATCAAGGCCGGCGTCCAGGGTGTCGTCATCCTGAACGGCAAGACCGCGCATTCCGTGCTGCTCGAGATCTTCACCGAGCACGGCGCGGGAACGCTGATCGTTCCCTGAGCCGCGGCTCTGCGCTTTTCCGGGAGTTGTGCTTTAGCCTGCGGCGGCATAGACCGCCGTGGCTGCCTCTTTCAGCTTCTCCATCATCATCCGATAGGGTCCTGGCCCATAGCTGACGCGGCTGACGCCAAGCCTCGCCAGCGTCTTAACATCGGGAGCGCCCGGTCGCATCATGATGTTGACCGGCAAGTCCGAGGCGGTTGAGATTTTCTCGATCAGGCCCTCATCGATTAGCCAAGGCACGAAGAAGCCGTTGGCACCGGCAGCGGCGTAAGCCTTGCCACGCTCGATCGCTGCATCGACCAGTCCTGCGTGCTTTGAGAGATCACCTTCGCGCAGAAACAGATCGGTGCGGGCGTTGATGAAGAAGGTAATGCCACGGCGATCCGCCATCTCGCGAATGGCGCGGATGCGGGCGGCCTGCTTCTCAACCGGGTGCAAGCCTTCACCGCCGACCACCTGATCTTCGAAATTGATGCCGATGGCGCCGGCGTCGATCAGCTTTTCGACATTGGCGGCGGCACCGGCCGGTTCCGTCGAATAGGCGCCCTCGAAATCGACCGAGAGCGGCAGGTCATTCACCGTGGTGATCGACCGCGTGGTGGCAACCAGCGCTTCGAGCGGAATCTTTTCACCATCCCCATAACCCTGCGCGGCGGCGACTGACCAGCTTCCCGTCGCAAGAGCCTTGGCGCCGGCCTCGGTCACGGCCTTCGCCGTTCCGGCGTCCCATATGTTGTAAAGGACGACAGGGTTGCCCTTCTGATGCAGCGCACCGAATGCCTTTGCCTTCTCGGCCTGATTCATTGGATCTCCTCCACAAACAATCCCTTGGTCTTCATCTCATCTTCGTGCCGCAAAAGCCATTGCTTGCGCCAGAGCCCGCCGCCGTAGCCGGTCAGAGATCCGTCGGCGCCAATCAGGCGATGGCACGGGATGACGATTGCCATCTGGTTCGCGCCATTGGCGCGCCCGACGGCCCGCACCATCTGCGGGTTCTCCATGTCACGCGCAATATCACCATAAGCGCGTGTCTCGCCGACGGGTATCTCCATCAGCTTCGACCAGACCTGACGTTCGAAGGCTGTGCCGAAGCCCAGCGCAAGCGGCGTCCGGAACGCAGCAGACCGGCCATCGAAATAGTCCTTCACCTCAGTATCGATCTGATCGATCGCAGGTGTGCGGCCGGCCGCAACCGAGGAGCGCGTCTTGCGCTGCAGCTTATCCAGTTCGGCCGGCAGCGCCTTGCGGTCGTGGAATTCAAGGAGATGCAGATGTGTCTGGTCCGCGACCGCCACCATGGGCCCGAGAGGCGTTTCGAACCAATCGGCAAACAGGAGATCACGCTTCTGCGACATGACAGGCGCCTTGCCGATCAGCCGCTGGAATGCGGCGCGAAAGCCGCTGCCGGACTCATACCCAGCCTCAATCTGAGCATCGATGACACGAGCGCCATTCGCCAGTTGCTTCGCCGCCTCGCCAAGACGGCGATAGCGGGCGATATCGAGGAACGTCACGCCTGTTGATCGCTTGAAAGCCCGCCGCACGGTCGAGGGGTCGTAGCCGCGCGCGATAAGATCGTCCTCCGTCCATCGCGCTGCCGGATTGTTGTCGAGTGCCTCGAGGAGTTCGTCAACAATCGGCTCCCTGTCCGCCTCTTCCAATGGCCGGCACCGCTGGCACGGCCGAAATCCGGATTGCATGCAGGTGGCGATGGAATCGTAGAAGAGGGTATTTTCTCGCTTCGGCTTGCGAGCCGGGCAGGTCAGCCGGCAGAAAATGCCGGTTGTCTTGACGCAAACGTAAGCGCGGCCCTCATAGGCAGGGCTTCGGGCAATCAGCGCGTCGTAGAGCGCATCGTCATTGGGCAGATCGAAGAGCATGAGGCGTTCTAACATCCCTTGCCGGCTGCGTCCGCCGCAAATCGGGCGTCTATTTTTTCTTGCCGATTTCCTTGCGCGGCAAGCCGTGCCATAACGCCCCCATGACCAAGATAGATCGCACGCCGACCAAGGCGGACTTCTCGCATGTGACCGAGTGGGTTTTCGACCTCGACAACACGCTCTACCCGCATCACGTCAACCTGTTCGCGCAGATCGACAAGAACATGACGGCCTACGTCTCGACTTTGCTGCAGATGGAGCGGGACGAAGCCCGCAAGCTGCAGAAGCAATACTATCTCGATCATGGCACGACGCTGCAGGGACTGATGATCCACCACGGCATCGATCCGAACGACTTCCTAGAGAAGGCACATGCGATCGATTACTCCAGCCTGACGGCGCAGCCCGAACTGGGCGCGGCCATCAAGGCCCTGCCGGGTCGGAAATTCATCTTCACCAATGGAAGCGTCAAGCATGCCGAGATGGCGGCGGGCGCGCTGGGCATCCTCGAGCATTTCGACGACATCTTCGACATCGTGGCGGCGGACTTCGTGCCGAAGCCGGCGCAGGCGACCTACGACAAGTTCGCAGCGTTGAAGCGGGTGGAGACCGGCAAGGCGGCGATGTTCGAAGACCTGCCGCGCAATCTCAAGGTTCCAAAGACCCTTGGCATGCAGACAGTGTTGCTGGTGCCAAACAATCTCGAAGACACGGTTGTCGAATGGTGGGAAAAGACCAGCGGCGAGGACGATCATATCGACTTCGTGACCGACGATCTCACTGATTTTCTTGCGAAGATTACCGGTTAGGTTACGAAAGTTTTATCCAGCTTACCGATCTTTAATTGGGCGTTTTGCCACACCAGCCCTACCCTCTCATCTGTAATCCGATTGCGATTGCATATTGAAAGGAGCTGAAATGTCTCGGAACAAGCTGATACTGGCCGCACTCTCCTCCGTCTTGATCGTTGGTGCCGCAGGCACCAGTTTTGCAGCATCTCACGACAAGAAGCCTCATCGGCCTCGCCCGCAGCACAGCATGGGCATGATGATGGGCCCGCGCATGGGCGCGATCCGCGAAGTCATCTTCGTTCGCATGCTGAAGCAGTTCGACACCAACAAGGACGGCCAGATCTCCAAGCAGGAAGCCAAGGACGGCATGGAGGCAATCTTCGTCGCGATCGACACCGACAAGGACGGCTCGCTGACGCCAGGGGAAATCCGCAAGCACCGCGAAGCCATGATGGCCAAGATGAAGGCACCTGCGGATGATACCGCGGATGACGATGCAATGCCGATGGCACCGCCGGCCGATGCCGACAGCGCCCAGCCAGCACCACCGCAGGCCACCCCTGAAGGCCGCGGCATGCGTGGCGGAATGATGCGAGGCATGATGATGATGCAGCGCTTCGATACCGACGAGAACGGCCAGATTTCCAAGCAGGAAGCCGAAGCCGCCTTCGACAAGTTCTTCACCTGGATGGATCGCAACAAGGACGGGGTAATCTCGCTCGACGATATGCCGGATCGTCCATTCCCGTAAGTTTGGACTTACCGATCGATCGCAAGGCCCGTCGTTCTAGCGGGCCTTTCTATTCGTGGTGTTCGTAGAAGTCCTCGATAATCTTCCAGGCGGCATCCGCGGTGTCGACGAAGCTGATCAGATCGACGTCGTCAGGCGCGATCGTGCCGAACTCGGCCAGTGCCTCGAAATTGATGATGCTGCGCCAGAACTTCTCTCCGAACAGGATGAGCGGCATCTTCTCCATGCGGCCTGTCTGAATCAGCGTCAGGCACTCAAAGAATTCGTCCAGCGTGCCGAAACCACCGGGAAAGACCGCAATCGCCTTGGCGCGCACCATGAAGTGCATCTTGCGGATGGCGAAGTAGTGAAAGTTGAAGCTGAGCTCCGGCGTGACGTAGACGTTCGGCGCCTGCTCGTGCGGCAAAACGATATTGAGACCGATCGACGGCGCGCCTTCATCGGCGGCACCACGATTGCCGGCCTCCATGACACCAGGCCCGCCACCGGTGACAATGACGTATTCGTGGAAATCGAAGCTCGCCGAATACTTCGAGCAGAGCCGCGCAAACTTGCGTGCCTCGTCGTAGTAGACCGACGCGGCCTCGAGATTGGCCCGCTGCACCTCGTTGCGCGCCGCCCATGCGCTCTGGCCGGGAGCAGGAATACGGGCGCCACCAAACATCACCACCGTTGACTTGATGCCGCGCTCGGCGAGCAACATCTCCACCTTCAGCAGTTCGAGCTGCAGCCGGATCGGCCGCAACTCCTCGCGGCACAAAAAATCCTCGTCGACATAGGCAAGACGATAGGCCGGTGACAGGGTCTGCGGCGTCTTTGGGACGGACTCGGCGCGATGCTTGTCGACCGCACTCGTCTTGAGCGGGGCCCATACGCCATCCTTGCGCCGCAGTCTGCCGTTTCGTGCCTTTGCCATGCCTAATGCCTTTCAATACCGCCGGCTTTCAGAGCCGGTATGTCGTCCCGAGGCGTTGAAACGCCGCGGGAAAAATCATTCCATTTTACCCGTTCATGCGATAGAGCAGATCGCACCCTGCCAATCACAATTCCGGAGGCTTCGGTCTCCAACGATAAAGATCGAAGTTTAAGGAATTCCCATGAGCGCCAGCGACCTTTCCTCCCTCGAAAAGACCATCGAAGCCGCCTTCGACAACCGCGACAATGTGAATACGTCGACGAAGGGCGAAGTCCGCGACGCCGTCGAAACAGCGCTCGAACTCCTCGATGGCGGCAAGGCACGCGTTGCCGAGCGTGGCAACGACGGCGTCTGGAAGGTCAATCAATGGCTGAAGAAGGCCGTCCTCCTCTCGTTCCGCCTGAACGACATGGAAGTCGTCAAGGGCGGTTCGGGCAACTCGACCTGGTGGGACAAGGTGCCATCCAAGTTCGAAGGCTGGGGTGAAAACCAGTATCGCGCTGCCGGCTTCCGCGCCGTGCCGAACTGCGTCGTGCGTCGCTCCGCCTACATCGCCAAGAACGTCGTGCTGATGCCGTCCTTCGTCAACCTCGGCGCCTTCGTCGACGAAGGCACGATGGTCGATACCTGGGCGACCGTCGGTTCCTGCGCTCAGATCGGCAAGCATGTGCACCTCTCGGGCGGCGTCGGCATTGGCGGCGTTCTTGAGCCGATGCAGGCAGGCCCAACGATCATCGAGGACAACTGCTTCATCGGCGCGCGTTCGGAAGTCGTCGAAGGCTGCATCATCCGCGAGGGCTCGGTCCTCGGCATGGGCGTTTATATCGGCAAGTCGACCAAGATCGTCGATCGCGCCACCGGCGAAGTGATGTACGGCGAAGTGCCGCCCTACTCCGTCGTCGTTGCAGGCTCGATGCCGTCGGGCAATGCCACCATGGCCAACGGCCAGCCGGCGCCGCACCTCTACTGCGCCGTCATCGTCAAGCGCGTCGACGAAAAGACCCGCTCGAAGACCGGCATCAACGAACTGCTTCGCGACTGATCAAGTCTTGAGGTTCCGGCGATCTACGCGTCTGAAACGATGGGTGCCTCCGAAACGCTGACGGTCGGACTTGATCCGGCAAAATGAACGGCACATTTCAACAAGGCGGTACCGCCGCCTTGCCTTTTCTTTGCCACTACCGCTGGATAGTTCCACTCCCATGACCGCTACCGATCCCGTTGCCAATCTTCAGACTCTGATTCGCTGCCCGTCCGTCACGCCCGCTGAAGGCGGCGCGCTTTCGGCGCTCGAGGCAATGCTGTCGCCGCTTGGCTTCAAGGTGGATAAGGTGAAGGCGACCGAGCCGGGAACGCCCGATATCGAGAACCTCTATGCGCGGCTCGGCGGCGAAGGCCCGCACCTGATGTTTGCCGGGCATACCGACGTCGTGCCGGTTGGCGACGAAGCCGCCTGGACGCATCCGCCCTTCGCCGCCGAGATTGCGGACGGCGAACTCTTCGGACGCGGCGCTGTCGACATGAAGGGCGGGGTCGCCTGCTTTGTCGCGGCCATTGCCCGCTATATCGAAAAGCATGGCGCACCGAAGGGCTCGGTCTCATTCCTGATCACCGGCGATGAGGAGGGCCCGGCGATCAACGGCACGATCAAGCTGCTGCAATGGGCGGCCGAGCGCGGCGAGCGCTGGGATGCCTGCCTCGTCGGCGAGCCGACCAATCCGGACAAGCTCGGCGACATGATCAAGATCGGCCGCCGTGGCTCGCTCTCCGGCAAAATCACCGTGCATGGCGTCCAGGGCCATGCCGCTTACCCGCATCTTGCCGACAATGCGGTGCGCGGCATCCTGCAACTCACGCAAGCGCTGATGGACCCACCTTTCGACGCTGGCACCGACAATTTCCAGCCGTCCAACCTGGAAGTGACGACCATCGACGTCGGCAATCCGGCGACGAACGTCGTACCCGCCAAGGCAACGGCGAGCTTCAACATTCGCTTCAACGACACGTGGACCGCCGCGAGCCTGCAACAGGAGATCCTGCGCCGCCTCGATGCCGCGGCAGCGGAAGGCGTGCTGCGCCCCGGCCGTGCGCCGCTCAAATACGATATCGTCTGGGCCGAGCGCCCGAGCCACGTCTTCCTGACCCGCAACAACGCGCTGATCGCCTCGCTGTCTTCGGCCGTCGAAAGCGTCACCGGCCAGTCCCCGAAGCTCTCCACGACGGGCGGCACGTCGGACGCCCGCTTCATCAAGGATTACTGCCCGGTCGTCGAGTTCGGCCTTGTCGGCCAGACGATGCACATGGTCGATGAACGCGTCGCAATTTCCGACCTCGAGCGACTCACGGTAATCTATGAAACCTTCATCGAGCGCTGGTTCGCTAATGCCGGGCTTTAGGGAAGTTCAGTACTATCTTGCCGGGATCTGGCTGCTGATCCACATGGATCCGCGCGGCTTTCGCTTCCTCGACATGTCGGATCGCGGCGTCAACCGCTCGTTCTGGGCGATCTTCTGGTGCCTGCCGCCAATGGGCATCTCGTGGCTATGGTGGCGCCAGGCCTTCCTGCAAACGATGCCGCCGCATACCGACGTCGGCGCACTCTTCTATTTCAGACTCGGGCTCGTCGAGGCCGCCAATTGGTTCGTGCCGCTGGTCTTTGCAGGCTTGCTGCTGCTGGCCTTCAAGAAGGGCGAGCGTTTTGGGCCTGTTATCGTCAGCGTTAATTGGCTCGGCGTGCCGCTGTCCTACGTCAATGGGATGCTGCTCGCGCTCGTCTTCTTCCTGCCACAGCTGGTTGGCCTCGTCTCGGTGCTGCTGCTGGCCTTCATGCTTGCGCAGGTCTTTGCGATCGCACGCATCCTGAGGATGATCTTTTACGGCCAAGGCCTGATGGTCGGGGCACTCACGCTGGTGCTGCTCGTGCCATCACTGATGCTGTCGGAATACCTGCAGCGCTTTCTCGGCATTTATCCCGTCTGATCAGCGAAAAAATCAGAAGTCCTAGCCGTCGTCGCCTTCCACCGGCGGGCGCCGGTCGACGATGACGTCGGGATAGTCCACCTGCATGAAATAGAGTCCATCCGGCGGCGCGACCGGGCCACAGGCCTTGCGGTCTCGCGCATCCAACGCGGCGCGGACGTCGGCCGGCGTCCATTTGCCCTCCCCCGCGAGCTTGAGTGTTCCCGCGAAAGAACGGATCTGGTTGTGCAGGAAGCTTTGGGCCGTAGCACGAATCTCGATCAGTTCGCCGTTTCTCGTCACGTCCAGCCGATCAAGTGTTCGAATCGGACTGTTGGCCTGGCAATGTGCGGAGCGGAAGGTGGAGAAATCGTGCTTGCCGACGAGCGTCTGCGCCGCCGCATGCATGACCTCATGGTCAAGCGCTTTTGGGACCCACCATGCCTTCCCGGCCTCCAGCGCCAACGGCGCCCGGCGGCTGATGATGCGATAAAGATAATGGCGCCGCAGCGCCGAGAACCGTGCGTCGAAGAACTCGCTCGCCGCTCCCACGCTGACGATCGCGACCCGCTCCCCGGCCATCTTGAGGTGGGCGTTCAGCGCATTCTGCAATTTGAAGGCCGACCACTCCCTGGCGAGATCGGCATGGATGACCTGGCCCATTGCATGAACGCCGGAATCGGTGCGCCCCGCGCCGCGGATCGACACCGTCTCACCGCTTGCCGACAGAATCGCCTTCTCGATCGCCCCTTGGACAGACGGTCCGTTCTCCTGCCGCTGCCAGCCAACGTAAGGACCACCGTCATATTCAACGATCATGCGGTAACGATGCATCAGGGAAGCCTCGTGCCCGATGGAAGCGGTGTCCCGCGCAGGAAATCAGCGGCCGGCAACGGCTTGCCACCGGCTTTCTGCAGTCTGGTCAGGCGAACGGCGCCGGTTCCACAGGCAACGACCAGATCATCGGTCAGCAACTCGCCAGCGCTGCCGCGGCCTTGTGCGATTTCCGAGGCCAGCACCTTGACGCGCTCAGGCTTGCCGCCGATTGCCACTTCGAACCACGCGCCCGGAAACGGCGCCAGACCGCGAATGTGATTATGGATGTCAGTGGCGTCCCGCGAGAAGTCGATCCGCGTCTCGCCCTTGTCGATCTTGGCGGCGTAGAGCACACCGTCCGACGGCTGCGGCGTCAAGGGAAGATCGCCCATCTCGAGCTTGACCATTGCCTCAGCCATTGCCCTGGCCCCGACATGCATCAGCTTGTCGTGCAATTCCCCGGCCGTGGTGTCGGGGCCGATCTCGACTTCACCGGTGAGAGCCACCGGGCCGGTATCGAGCCCCTTGTCCATCTTCATCACCATCATGCCGGTCTTTTCGTCGCCGGCCATGATCGCCCGCTGAATCGGAGCAGCACCCCGCCACCGGGGCAGGAGTGAGGCATGACCATTGTAGCAGCCGTGGCGCGTGCCGGTCAGAATCGCCTCCGGCAATAGCAGTCCATAGGCAACCACAACAGCGACATCTGCATCATGCGCCCTGAAGCGCTCGCGCTCTTCCGGATCCTTGAAATTCACCGGCGTAAAGACGGGAATGCCGAGCAGCTCAGCCGCCTGGTGCACCGGCGACTTCTGCAGGTCCAACCCGCGCCGTCCGCCCGGCCGTGGCGGCTGCGTGTAGACGGCAAGAATCGTGTGACCCGCGTCGATCAGCGCTCGCAGGGTCGGGACGGAGAATTCGGGCGTGCCCATGAAGATGATGCGAAGCGACATTTCTATCCCGCCATGTTTCCGGTCAGACGTCTTCAAACGGGCTTGCGAGCTTCAGATCAAGCCCCTTCAGGCATCCGGCCCGCGAAATCGCCTGTCCAGCAAGGCTGCGTCAGCAAAGGTCCGGTTAGAGCGCCTTCGCCGACTTCGCCGCCTTTGTGAACTTCTTGATCACCATGTCCCGCTTCAGGCGAGAAATGTGGTCGATGAAGAGTACGCCGTTCAGGTGGTCAATCTCGTGCTGCAGGCAGGTCGCGAGCAGGCCGTCGGCTTGCACCGTCTGCTCCTTGCCATCACGGTCGAGATATTTGACGGTGACGGTCGCCGGGCGTTCGACTTCGGCATAATAGTCAGGGATCGAAAGGCATCCCTCCTCATATACCGAACGCTCGTCTGTCGATGCCACGACCTCCGGATTGACGAATACGAGGGGCTGCTTCTCTTCGCCCTCGCGGGAAACGTCGATGACCAGCATGCGGCGCGGCACGCCGATCTGGATGGCAGCAAGGCCGATACCGGGCGCGTCGTACATGGTTTCAAGCATGTCGTCGGCAAGTCGCTGAAGATCGGCGTCAACGCGCTCGATCGGCTTGGAAACCTGACGAAGCAGCGGATCGGGGAGAATGATGAGTGGCTTGATGGTCATGGCGTTCCCATAACGCATCTTTTTCCAGGATGGAATTATCCGGTGGGCTGGCGGAGCGCTTTTTTACGCCCCAGCCCGGAATTTCGCCGCATTCCCGTCATGCGGCGCGGCGTGTCGTGGTCATCGAACGTTGCTCGACGCCGGTACGGAAGCGCTGCAGCAGTGCAACCAGATTGTCGACTTCGCCGCGCAGGCGCCGCGTCTCGGCAGAGGTGTTCTCGACCATTCCCGAGTTCTGCTGCGTGATCGTGTCCATGTTGCGGATGGCGACACTGACCTCGTTGACCCCGGTTGCCTGATCGCGCGCGGCAGCGGCGATATCGGCAACGAAGCTGTTGATGATATCGATGCGGTTGATCATGTCGTTCAGCGCCTCGCCGGTGCTGCTGACGATGTCCACTCCTTCGTTCACCTGGACCGAGCTTTCCGAAATCAGGTTCTTGATCTCCTTGGCGGCGTCGGCGGTGCGCTGCGCCAGTTGGCGGACCTCTTGCGCCACGACGGCAAAGCCCTTGCCCGCTTCGCCGGCACGCGCAGCCTCCACGCCGGCGTTCAACGCCAGCAGGTTCGTCTGGAAAGCAATCTCGTCGATGACGCCGATGATCTTGGCGATCTCGGTCGAGGATTTTTCGATGCCGGCCATCGCGGAAACGGCGCTGGTGACGAGTTCGCCGGAGTTCTTGGCCTTCTGCTGCGTCTCACGGACCGCACCGGATGCCTTTTCGGCGTTTGCGGCAGTCTGTCCGACACTGACCGAAAGCTGTTGCAGCGCCGCCGAGCTTTCCTCGACGCCAGCTGCCTGCTGGGCCGTCCGCAAAGCAAGGTCATCGGAGGCCTTGGCGATCACGTCCGTACCCCTCAGGATCTCGCCCGAGGTTGCCCGCACCGAGCCAAAGGACGCGCGAAGAGCGGCGACGGCGCGGTTATAGTCGTCGGCCATGGCTTTGAAATTACCGGGGAGATCTGGCGGCAGCGTGGCCTCGAGATCGCCGTTCGACAGCGCCTCCAGACCGCGGCGAAGATGATCGAGCGCAACGGCCTGATCCTGCTCGGCCTTTACGCGCTCTTCTTCCAGCTTGCGTCGCTTCTCTTCGAGCGCTTCCAGATAGACCGAGATCGAATAGTCCATATCGAGCATCGCGGCCTTGATGACCGCTGAAAGCTTCTCGGCCAGCACCTTGCCCTGCTGCCTGGCGAACATGGAGGGCCACTGCTTGGCCATCAGGCCCTTCACGAGTTCGCTCATCAGCAGCGCGTAGCCACCGATATACCAGCGAGGCTCGAGGCCAATACGGGCATGGGTCTTGCCCACCGTGACCACGCCTTTGACGTAGGTTTCGTCGAAGTTGCCGCCAGCCAGATTGGCCCAGTGGTCTTCCTGGCGCTTCTTGGCATGTCCCATATGCGCTTTATCGGCAAAGAAACTTGCGACCTCAGACGTCCTTGCCAGCTTCGCGTAAAACTTGTCGAGAGCGCCGCCGAGCAACTCCGAGATTGCCGGGCGCATCTCACGCAGCGCCGCGCGGGCTCCGTCGTCCAGCTCGATGAAATCGAGGCGTTGCTTGAGCGTGCTGTCGGACTGCTGGCTGGTCATGATCTCTCTGCTTTGTAATTGATGCAAAAGGGAATTTGACCTGACCTTTTACGCAATATGGTTGAGCAAAGGTTAAATGAACTTGAGATTTGTCAACTGTCGTTTGTTCCCTCTACGAGCCAATCCTTTGGGAAGGCTTGCGAGTTGTTCACGTTTTGATCTAGCCATCCCACACGAGTTTGTTATGGTGGCGAAATGAACACCAGCTCTGAGTCGTTTCTCCTCGCCCTTTCCCGTATCAGTCCTGCCACGCTGGCGCTCGCCGGAGGCGCGATCGCGGCTCTGGTCTTGTTGCTGATCCTCCTTCTCGTCCGCAGCGGGCAGGTGCGGCGCGAGCAGGCCGAGGTAGCGAGCCTCCGTGCCGCCGAGACGGATGCTCGAATGGCCGAACTTCTGAAAATCCAGGCGGAAATGCACGGGCGCATGTCGACAATGGCCGAAGTGTTCGGCTCGAGGCAGTCCGAGCTGAACCAGGCGATCAACCAGCGTCTCGATGGTATGTCGCAGCGCGTCAGTTCGACGATCAGCGAGCAGACCAAATCGACGCACGAGAACCTGCAGCGGCTGCAGGAGCGTCTCGCCGTCATCGATGCCGCCCAGAACAACATCCAGACACTGGCGAAAGATGTCGTCGGTTTGCAGGCGATCCTCTCCAACAAGCAGACACGCGGCGCTTTCGGCCAATCGCGCATGGAGACGATTGTCGCCGACGGCCTTCCGATGGGGGCCTATGCCTTCCAACAGACGCTTTCCAATGGCTCGCGCCCGGACTGCACCATTCGCATGCCCAACGGCGCACCACCGCTTGTGGTCGACGCGAAGTTCCCGCTTGAAGCCTGGAACGCGATCCGGGACGCCGGCGGACCTGACGGAGCCAAGGTCGCCTCGCAGCAGTTCCGCCGCGACATGGAAACGCACATCCGCGATATCTCCGAGAAATATCTGATCCAGGGCGAGACGCAGGACACGGCCTTCATGTTCGTGCCGTCGGAATCGATCTTCGCGGAGATCCACGAGAATTTCGAAGCGATCGTGCAGAAGGCGCACCGGTCGCGCATCGTCATCGTGTCGCCTTCGCTGCTGATGCTCTCCATCCAGGTTATTCAGGCAGTCCTGAAAGATCAGCGGATGCGGGCCCAGGCACACGTCATCCAGGGCGAAGTCGCGAACCTGATGGACGATCTCGGCCGTCTCGACGAGCGTGTTCGCAAGCTGCAGAGCCATTTTTCCATGACGCAAAGAGATGTCGACCAGATCCTCACCTCCACCGATAAGCTCACCAAGCGCGGCGCGAAAATCGAAGCTCTGGAGTTCGAGGGCGGCGACAACAGCAAGGCCGCGGCGCGGGACGGTGATGGCGCGCCAAAATCCGTCGACAGCCGCAGCGGGCTTCTGAAGCTCAGAGTGGTTGACGACGAGTAAGCCCTTCAGGCAGTGTCGCGCTCAAGAAAAGCATTGGACGGGACACTCATGATCACAGTCTTCGGCTCCATCAACATGGACCTCATCGCCACCACCGCGCGCTTGCCGAAGCCCGGCGAAACGGTTGCCGGCAACGGCTTCTCAACGGCAGCAGGCGGCAAGGGCGCCAATCAGGCACTTGCGGCGCGACGCGCCGGCCGAACCGTTCACATGGCGGGAGCCGTCGGCCGCGACGCCTTTGCGGAGCCGGCGGTTGCTCTCTTGAAGGACGCCGGCACTGGACTTGAAACCGTCAAGCAGGTCGACGAGCCGACCGGAACCGCACTGATCCTCGTCGGCGGTGACGGCGAGAACATGATTGCCGTTGTGCCTGGCGCAAACGGCACGATGACGCCGGCCGATGCCGACGTCGCGATCGACGCGATGAAGGAGGGCGACATCCTGATGCTGCAGCTCGAGGTGCCCGTTCCGGCCGTCGAGCGGGCGCTGGCCGCGGCGCGCGCCAAGAGCGTCACGTCCATCCTCAACCTGGCCCCACTGATCGAAGACGCTCCACGCCTCGGCCGCCTTGCCGACATCGTGATCGCGAACGAAACCGAGTTCGAGCGTCTTGCCGGCCAGGAAAACATGGGCACGGCGGATCGCGAGGCCGCGCTGAAACGACTCAATGCGGAGACGGGGCAAACCCTGATCGTGACGCTCGGCGCAGACGGCGTCATCGCAATCCGCGACGGCGTCATCTCCCGTGCGAAGGGATTGAAGATCGAGCCTGTCGATACGGTCGGTGCCGGCGACACGTTCTGCGGCTATTTCGCCGCGAGCCTGGACGAAGGCCTAGATTTCGAGGCATCGCTGCGGCGGGCCGCCGTCGCAGGATCGCTCGCCTGCCTCAAGCAAGGCGCTCAGCCATCGATCCCATCAAGCGCCGAAGTCGCAAACGAGCTATAGGGCAATTCGCCCCGCGACATATCGGGGCGGTTTGCCGTATGCAGCGTCTGTTTTCATTAGATTTCATTCAAATTTAATAGGTTTCCGGCGATGTTCCAGCCATCGCCGGCCTTCGCCAAGGGGTCGGCTTCTGTCACGGCTGCTCCATGAGGGGGCGACGCCTTCGTCCCTGTGCCGATGAATGCCCCGTACGGCACATCCTTGCTTCCCGAGGAATCCATGTTCATCTTTCGCATGAAATCGCTTGCAGCCAAGCTTATCCTCATTACGGGCGTTGCCATCGCCCTCGTCCTCCTCATTTCCAACTTCTTCCTCATCGGCGAGACGCGCAACCGCGTGCGGACCCTCACCATGGACCAAGCTAATCTCGAGGCGAAGGCTATCGCCAACGAGGTTGCCTCATCCGTCGGCGAGCTGGCAGGGGCCGCGCGCTCGATGGCCGGCACGATCGGTCATGGTCAGGAGGGCAAATATCTCGACCGCAAGGCCGTTCTGGACATGCTGAAGGCAAACGTCGAGCGCAACCAGTTTGCCTTCGGCAGCTGGTTTGCCGAAGAGCCGAACGCCTTCGACGGCCAGTCGCCGTCCATGGCCGGCAAGGCCGAATTCGGCGCGGCCAAGGATGGCACATTCAACCCGTACTGGACGAAGAGCAAGGACGGCGGCTTCAGCTTCTCCACCTTCGATTCCGACTATAAGGCTGCCTGGTACGCGCTCGCCGCAGAAAGCAAGAAGGGCGCGCTGTCGCCGCCTTATGCCGAGACGACGACCGGCGAGAATACCGCGATGACGTCCATTGCCTATCCGGTGTTCTCGGGTGGCAAGATGATCGGCGTCAGCGGCGTCGACATCTCCCTCAAATCGCTCCGCGATAAGCTTTCGACGCTCCACCCCTTCGGCTCTGGCCGCGTTACGCTGCTCTCGCAGACCGGCAAATGGATTGTCTCGCCGATTCCCGAGCTTTCCATGAAGGACTATGACGGCGAAGGCACAGATGCCGTGAAGAGCGCGCTTTCGACGCTACAGCCAGCCGTCGTCAAGGACCTGAGCTACGATAGCTACGAGCCCTTCGACCGCGTCGTCTATCCCTTTGCCCTGCCCGACGTGAACACGACCTGGGTCATCCTCGTCGACGTCCCGCACTCGGCCATCAACGCGCCTGTTCAAGATCAAACCTCCATGATGGTTGTCGCCGGCATTCTCGTGCTCGCAGCCGTCATGATTGCCCTCTACCTAGCCGTCCGTTCCCTCGTCCAGCGTCCGATCGGCGGTCTCGTCGCCAGCGTCAAGGCACTCAGCGACGGCAAGTACGAGCAGCCGGTAGCCGGTCAGGATCGCGCTGACGAGATCGGCGCCGTGGCCAAGGCTCTTGAGGGCTTCCGCTTCGCACTCGCCGACACGCAGCGTCTTGAGGCCGAGGCAAACAACCAGCGCGATGCAGCCGAAACCGAGCGTGGCCGCTCGGAAGCCGAGCGGCATCAGTCGATCACGCTGCAGCGTCATATCGTGTCGATCGTCGGCTCCGGCCTGTCCGAATTGTCCCAGGGCAACCTCGGCCATCGCATCACCGAGGACTTCCCGGGCGAATACGCCAAGCTGAAGCAGGACTTCAACGCGGCTCTCGAAAGCCTCGAGGAAACCATCAACACGATGAACCTCAGCGTCGTGAACATCGGCTCCGGTACAAGCGAAATCAGCGGCAGCGCCTCCGACCTCGCCAAGCGTACGGAACAGCAGGCAGCAAGCCTGGAAGAAACGGCAGCCGCGCTCAACGAGCTCACCGCACAGGTCAACTCCAGCGCCGAAAACGCCCGCACGGCGGCTGATAACGTCAACCTCGCCTGCGAGGATGCCGAAAAGTCAGGCGAAGTGGTGCGCAAGGCAATTGCTTCGATGCAGGGCATCGAGCAGTCCTCCACCGAGGTCTCGCGCATCATCGGCGTCATCGACG
>Ga0102593_1001016_pt1 | contig 32134 bp, 31 predicted proteins | sample AraplaCol_mMS_r2_2_FD_76862 | JGI IMG/M metagenome (GOLD analysis project Ga0102593, IMG submission 76862) | Arabidopsis root microbial communities from North Carolina, USA - plate scrape MF_Col_mMS_r2 (SPADES assembly) (version 2) | ecosystem: Host-associated > Plants > Roots > Endosphere...
GGCCGCTCATGAAGACGACGTCGCTCGCGAGGAGCAGTACGGTCACGAGGAGTATGTTGGCGCAGTCGAGGAGCCTGTTGTCGAGCCGCCCGAGCCGCCCGACGAAGAGCCGGTTCTGCAGCCAATTGCTCGCGACTACGACCTGACCAATCGCCTTGTCGAGCCCGTCTATGGGCTGGATCGTCCGCCGGAAGAATTCGTGGATCGCAGCCAGGAGGAGCCGCTCCAAGCGGATGCCGCTGCGCATTTCGATCCGGTGTGGGCAGAGCCAGTAGAGGAAACGCCTGCACCTCCGGCCAAGGATGCGCAGACGGATTGGGCGCTCGAAGAACTCAGGCAGTTTTCGGAATCTGCGCCGGTTGCTCCGACCAACGAAGCGGCGCGCGCGTTCGAAGACGTCATCACGGGATTCGACCATACGCCGGGCGGCGTGAAGATGCCCGCCGCGAATGAGGGCTTCTCCTGGGAGGCCGCAGCCTTCGACGATCTGCCACCGATCGAAAACGGCAAGAAAGTTCCGATCAACGCTCATTTCGATGACGGCGATCTCTTCTCCGAAATTCATGGGACGCCGGCAAAAGCTGTACCGGAAACCAATTGGCAGGAGGCAAAGCCGCTTCGCGGATACGACAACCGCGGCGTGGTTGCCGAAGATGATGATGGCATTCCGGCCGCCGATCTCGACAGTGCTGTTGCTGCTAAGTTCCAGGGTAAGAACCTGCGCATGGAGCCGAAGCGCCGTCGCTTCGGCATTGGCTCCATCGTGACGATCCTCATTGCGCTTGGCGTGGTCGGTGGTGGCGGATACGCTGCCTGGATCAATCGGGACGCGCTGTCGTCAATGGTGAAAAACCTCGTCAGCGCTGCTCCCTCGCAGAGCGCGAAGAACGAGCAGACGCCTGCCAAGCCGGATGCGGCGCCCCAGAGGAGCGATGCGAAGCCAGCTGAGGCAAACAAGGAAGTTGCGTCCTTGAATGACGGGGCTTCCGTCAACAACAAGTTCAACCAGCGGCTTCTTGCCGATGGCACCGAAGTCGACAACGGTCCGGCCTCCGTTCCGGGAACGCCTACGGCGGAAGGAAAGTCGGTAGCCGAGCAGAACGTTGCTGCAGCGGATCCGACGCCGCCCGCGACCTCGACGACACCTGCCGTCCCGGCTGCCACCGCACCCGCGACGACGCCGCCGGCGGCTGGAGCCACGCAAGCTGCGCCGGTCGGCTCCTCCGAGAAGATGTTCCTGTACGAAGAGCGGATCGGTCAGAGTTCACCGACCGCCATCCAGGGCTCGGTCGTCTGGAGTCTTCAGCACGAGACAGGCCCGGATGGCAGGCAGGAAGCGACCGTACAGGGGACCGTGACTGTTCCAGAACGCAATCTGTCGGCGCAGCTTACCTTCAAGCGCAATTCCGATGCGTCGCTGCCGGCCAGCCACATCGTCGAGGTGGTTTTCTCGCTGCCGCCGAACTTTGAAGGTGGCGCTATCGAGAGCGTTCAGCGTATCTCGATGAAGCGAACCGAACAGGATCGGGGCGACGCCCTGATTGCCGTTCCGGCAAAGATCACCGACGATTTCCACATGATCGCGCTGAACGACTATCCGGATGCGCGCAAGGCGAACCTCGATCTCCTTTCAAGCCGCGACTGGATCGATATGCCGATCACCTACCGCAATGGTCGCCGCGCGCTTCTGACGATGCAGAAGGGTACTACGGGCGGCGAGGCGTTCAACGCCGCGATCAAGGAATGGGCTGCTTTTGGCGATGTATCGACCAGCCAATAAGCGCCTGTCGAATGGATAAAAGAAAGGGCGGGACCATCGGTCCCGCCCTTTTTGATTTGAAATTGCAATGGCGTTACGCGGTCGCTTCGACCACGCGAACGGCCTTGGCGCGTTCGAGAGCGTCCTTGCGGACGGCATCCTGGACCTTTTCGAAGGCGCGGACCTCGATCTGACGAACGCGTTCGCGGCTAATGTCGAATTCGGACGAGAGGTCTTCCAGGGTCACCGGATCTTCCGCGAGGCGACGTGCCTCGAAGATACGGCGCTCGCGGTCGTTCAGAACGCTCATCGCCTTCGCCAGCATGCGGCGGCGCGTGTCGAGCTCATCCTGTTCGATAAGAACCTCTTCCTGGCTGTCATGGTCGTCGACGAGCCAATCCTGCCATTGACCGGATTCGCCTTCAGAGGCCTTGATCGGTGCGTTCAACGAGGCATCGCCGGAAAGGCGACGGTTCATCGAAACGACCTCCTCCTCGGAGACGTTCAGCTTGGTGGCGATCTCAGCAACGTGTTCCGGCTTCAGGTCGCCATCGTCAATGGCCTGGATACGGCCCTTGAGGCGACGCAGATTGAAGAACAGCCGCTTCTGGTTGGCGGTCGTACCCATCTTCACCAGAGACCACGAACGCAGGATGTATTCCTGGATTGAGGCCTTGATCCACCACATGGCATAGGTGGCAAGACGGAAGCCGCGCTCCGGATCGAACTTCTTGACGGCCTGCATCAGGCCGACATTGCCTTCAGAGACGACTTCGCCGATTGGTAGGCCATAGCCGCGGTAGCCCATTGCGATCTTCGCAACGAGGCGCAGGTGGCTGGTGACGAGTTTGTGTGCCGCTTCGCGATCGCCGTGTTCCGCATAGCGCTTCGCCAGCATGTATTCCTGCTGCGGCTCCAGCATCGGAAATTTGCGGATTTCGTCGAGATAGCGATTGAGACCGTTTTCGCCGGCGGTAATGGACGGCAAGTTATTTCGGGCCATAAAGCACCCTCCTATCTGAATTCCGGTTCCCAATGGAACGCGCCCCTGCGTCGAAAGGCAAACCGGGACATGCGGCTTTATCCAAGCCCGCACTAAGTCAATATACAGATAAGTATGGCGGAACAGGGGTTCAAGACCATACACCGCTTCACGAAGGCGTTACTCTCGCTCCGCACGCAGGGCGTCTGCCAACTCTTCCATGTCCTCGGGCAGAGGCACCTCGAAGTGCATGACCTCGCCGGTGCGAGGGTGCTCGAATTGCAGCATGTAGGCGTGGAGCGCCTGTCTTCCGAAGGCATTCACGGTCTTCCTGGCGGCATCCGGAAGCAGGTTTGCCTTTGTTTTGAAACCTGCTCCGTAGACGGTGTCGCCGAGTAGCGGATGGCCGATATGTGCCATGTGGACGCGGATCTGATGGGTGCGGCCGGTTTCGAGATGGCACTCGACCAGCGAGGCTAGCGACGTGGCATCAGGATTCTCATGGAAGCGTTCGAGCACTTCGTAGTGGGTGATCGCCTCGTCGGCATCCTGCATCTCGGATCGCTTGACGGCGCGACGCGTGCGGTCGCCGACGGCGCGGCCGAGCGGTGCATCGATCGTTCCAGTCAGCGTGCGAGGGCGGCCCCAGACAATCGCTTGGTAAGCCCGCTCCAGCGGCATGGTCCGCCCATGGTCGGCGAATTGCAGCGACAGATGGCGATGGGAGATGTCGTTCTTGGCGACGACCATGACACCTGTGGTGTCTTTGTCCAGCCTGTGGACGATGCCCGGACGGCGCACACCGCCGATACCGGAAAGACTGTCGCCGCAATGATAGATCAACGCGTTGACGAGCGTGCCCGTCCAATTGCCAGCCGCGGGGTGCACCACGAGACCGGCCGGCTTGGAAATGACGATGAGGTCATCGTCTTCATAAAGAATATCGAGCGGGATATTCTCGCCCTTGGGCGTCGGATCCTCCGGCTCGGGCAGCAGGATCTCGAAGGTGTCGCCTGGACGAACCTTTTTCTGCGGATCGGCGAGGATCTTGCCGCCCACGGAGACCTGGCCCTCCTTGATTAGCGCCTTCACGCGGCTGCGCGAAAACTCCTCGCCGAGCTGTCCGGTCATCCACGCGTCAAGACGGCCTTCGGCGTTCTCGTCGGCGGTGAGGACTTTTCTAATGCCGGCAGCTTGTTTAAAGGGGTCGCTCAAGACGCTTCTTCTCCGAATTACTTAAAGAACGGAACGCCACATATGACGAATATCCAGCCAGAAGACGATCAGGACGAAAAGCCCCTGGATCCGGCGATGGAACGTGTCCGGCGCAAGATGATCCGCCTGCAGATCGTCTCAGGCGTCATCATGTTCGTGAGCCTTATGGCTGTCTTCGGCGCGGTTGTCTACAAAGCGATGCGCGCGCCCGCGAAGGAACCGACAGCCGTAACTTCTGCCGGTGTACCATCCGATGCGCCGGTATCGGTCACGGCAACTTTGCCGTCGGGCTTCGTCATCCAGTCGTCGTCGCTCTCGGGAGGCCAGATCATGTTCTTTGGCGCGACAGCCGATGGAATCAAGAAGTCGCTCATCTTCGATATCAAGTCGGGGCGCATTGTTGCCGATGTGACGGTCAGCGGCGGCTAGGACAATGGCCTCTCGCCTCGTTGCCATCGAGAGCGCGGACGATCCTCGTATCGCTGACTTTCGCGACATCCGCGAGCGCGATCTGACCGGCCGGCAGAACCGCTTCATCGCGGAGGGCACGGTAGTCCTTCGCGTGCTTGTGGAAGCGAGCCACGGCGGTCGCTTTGCAACCGAAAAAGTGCTGCTTCTCAGGAACCGTGTCGACGGCGTCGCTCCAATCCTCGAGAGACTGCCTGATGACGTGCCGGTCTATGTCGCAGAGGCGGACGTCCTAGATCGGATCGTCGGGTTTCATCTCCATCGAGGCGTGTTGGCCCTTGGCAGGCGAGAGGTGGTCGGAACCGAGCTTGTCGACCGATTGCCCGATCGTTCGCTTGTCCTTGTCGGCTGCGGTATTTCCAACCATGACAATGCCGGGTCGATGTTCCGCAATGCGGCCGCCTTCAAGGCGGATGCCATCTTTCTCGATGAGACTTCGTGTGACCCGCTTTATCGCAAGGCGCTACGCGTTTCTGTCGGCTCCGTACTCAGTGTTCCCTATGAGCGGAAGGGCACGGCGCTCGACGTTCTAACACGGCTTGCTGCGAGTGGCTTTGCAATCTGGACGCTCTCGCCGCGCGGGGAGACCGACATTCGAGCCATACCGCCAACCGATCGCATGGCGCTGGTCGTGGGTACGGAAGGCGAGGGGCTGCCGCCTGCACTCCTGGAACGTTTTCAAAGCGCGCGGATCCCGCAGTCGGAGGGACTGGACAGCCTCAATGTGGCGACGGCGACCGGCATCGCCCTCTTTGCCATGTCATCGGCAGCGAAGCTGATCTGAGTTCAGCCCGGTTCGGACAGGATTGTCGCGGCGCGTTGCGCGAGGTTGATACGCTCTCCGTCCTGATTGTCGGTGCCATCCGGCAGAAGGTCGCGGATCGGTGAGGAGGGTCCTTCGTTGATAGCGGTCAATGCAACCATGCTTGCAGCAATGCCGGCGATCTCTTCACGTATCGCACCGTCGTGGCTGGTGTCGGATTTCGCTTTCAGAAGTTGTTCCGAGACGGCGGCGCTGCGCTTGCGCACTTCGTCGCTCAGGCGCGCTGCAATCGCTGCTGTGTCGAGCTCAGTCGGCATTGTTTCCTCGGTTGCCCGCTCCTCTGAAACCGCATCTGCGACCACGGGCTGAAGTCCAGCGTTGCGCAATGCACGGTTTGCCTTGCGCAGCTCGGCATTCGCCGCCTTGATCTGTCCCTTCAGCTTGGTAATTTCCTGCTGGCGGTGTCCGAGAAGCGTATCCTTGTCGGCCGTTGACGCCGCATCGCGCCCCGCTTTGTCCTCGAGCCGGATGACTGCGTGCTCATGCTGGGCGAGCGCCTGCTCCGCATCCTTGGCGCGCTTCTGCAGCAGGTTCACGTCCTGGCGAAGATTGTCGCGCTCGATGCGGACTGCGTTCGCCTTGAACGTCAGGCTCTCGATTTCGGTATCGCGCGCTGCGAGATCGATCTTGAGATTGTCGGTCTGCTCCGCAAGCTTGTTAAGGCGCGTGCGAAGAGCGTCGAGCTCGCCTTCCTTGGCGGCGCTTGCTTGCTCGGCGATGTGGAGGCTCGTCTTAAGCTGGCTAATGTAGTTCTCGTCCTTGCGCAGGTGCGAGCGCTGTTCCGCGGCCTCGACACTCATGTCGCTGATTTGCGCCTGTAGCCCCTCGATCTCGGCGGCAAACCGTCCTGCGTCGAGCGCCAGCGAGTCATGCTTCAGTTGCAGCGCCAGCGACTTTTCGCGCTCGCGCACGAGGTCCTGTGTCGTCTTGGCGTTCTCGGCAGCATAGAGGGCCCGGACCATATCCTTCTGCGCGCGCACTTCCTGCGGGCTGAGTGGCATGGTCGCGCGCATACGGTTTTCCGTATACCAGACGATGCGGCGGTGGACGGCAGGCGACACGAGAAAGACGAGAAACGCTGCCGCCAGGAAGCCCAATCCGAACAAGAGAGCATATTCGATCACGGCGCGGCCACGGCTTCCAGAAGTTGAGTTGCGTCAGGACCAATGATTAAGCGGACCTGACGCGTAGAGCAAGTGGCGGATAGGTCACGGCGAGCGAGAGTTCGCTGCGCCGATGGGAATCAGAAGGGATTCCAGGTCGGATTAGGGGTGACCTTGAGGTAGCCGACATTCAATCCGAGGCGAGCACCGACGCCTGTGCGGATCGGCACCACCAGTACGTTGTCGTTCTTGAGAAGCGTCATGCCGAAGCCGGCGATAACGAAGGCTTGACCACTGACGCCACCGAAGCGCGCGTAGATGGCGTCGGTCGAGGGCAGGTCGTAGACGAGCATCATGACGCGCGTGCCCTGACCGCCATAGTCGATCCCGAGCGACGGACCCTGCCAGTAGAGCGGATGCTCACCGGCATTCTTTGTATTCAACTGGCCTTCGCCGTAGGTGAGACCGGCGATGAAAGCTCCGGAACCTTCCTGGCCGAGGACATAGCCGTTGGGAAGGCCGTATTTCTGAAAGGCGGCTTCGATCACCTTGGCCAGCCCGCCGCTGGTCGAGCCGAAAAACGAGTGCCCAGCGTCGACGATTTCCTGCATCGAATACTGGCCGCCGTTAGACTGCTGCGCCGATGCCTGCATTGGGACAAGCGCGAGGGGCGAAAATGTCAGCGCAACGAGAAGCCGCCAGATGGCGGAGAGTCTTCCGAAAAAATGGGCGCGCATGGTGTTATCCGTTCATCATGGTCGGTACGATGAGCCGTTTCCGGCGTTTCGTTCATTTTGCGCGTATGGTCTTAACAATCGGTTTACCAAATATGGTGTCATTATGGCGCTGAGTACGGCCGCAAACTTCGCGCAATTTAAATGACGCAAAAGAGGCGGCGGAATGAACCTGCCGCCCTCCTGGAGACTATGATGTCGAAGAATCCAAACCTCACCCTTGCTGGCCCCGACCTGGCCGCGCTTCTGTGCAGCCGCGTCTGCCATGACGTCATCTCGCCGGTTGGCGCAATCAACAATGGTCTGGAGCTTCTGGACGAGGGCGGCGCCGATGCCGACGCGATGGATCTTATCAGGACAAGCGCGCTCAACGCCTCTGTCCGTCTGAAGTTCGCCCGGCTTGCCTTCGGGGCCTCGGGATCGGTCGGGGCTTCGATCGATACCGGCGAAGCCGAACGTGCGGCGAAGGATTTTGCTGCCGCGGAGAAGAAGACCGAGGTTGTCTGGACTGGTCCGCGCGCGATTATCGCCAAGAACCGCGTCAAGTTGCTGCTCAATCTCTTCCTGGTAGCCTATTCGTCAATTCCACGTGGCGGTGTCATCGAAGTCACGCTTGAGAACCCCGAACTGGACGCAAAATTCAAGATCGTTGCGAAGGGCAAGCTGATGCGCCTGCCGCCGAAATTCGTGGAGATCTCTACGGGGGAAATCGAGGAAGCCATCGACGCCCACTCGATCCAGCCCTACTACACCGTGCTGCTTGCCGATGAATGCGGTATGGCGCTCGGGCATAGCGCGACCGCCGAAGAACTTACGTTTACCGCTGACGTCATCGCAGCTTGATGCAGGGACCTCGACGGCGATCCGACCGTCGAGGTAATAAATCCTTAGCCTAATGTTTCTATTCTTGGTCGGTAACACGCCAGCCGCATTAGAAGCTGGGGCAAGGAGCAGCCATGCAGAGGTTTATGATCGCCGACTCATCTGACGTCGTTCGGAAGGTGGGGAAGCGCATCCTTTCCGAACTCGACTTCATGGTCATCGAAGCCTCCAACGTTGTCGAAGCTCTCTCCAGTTGCCAGGTGGAACTTCCAGAATACCTGATCGTCGATTCTGGCATGGACCGCGCGCTCGAGTTGATTTCGGCGATCCGCGGCATGGAAGGCGGCAAGGACGTCAAAATCTACTATTGCGTGGTTGAGGCCGACCTCAAGAAGCTGATGATGGGCAAGCGGGCAGGGGCGACTGATTTCCTCCTCAAACCCTTCGATCGCAAGATTCTGACGGCCGTATTCGGCCACCGCGCTATCGCAGCATAATTGCGACTACCCGCCAACGATCGAAGCCGCCACGGGCGGCTTTTTCTATGTCACAACGAAAAAATCCCGCCACAGAGGACGGGATTTTCTCAGTCTTGGCAAAGGGGCTGACGTATCAGGCGGTCTCGGCGTACTCGGCGCCGTCCGGCTCGCGCAGAACATAGCCGCGGCCCCAGACGGTTTCGATGTAGTTTGCGCCACCGGCAGCATTTGCGAGCTTCTTGCGCAGTTTGCAGATGAAGACGTCGATGATCTTCAGTTCCGGCTCGTCCATGCCGCCATAGAGATGGTTCAGGAACATTTCCTTGGTGAGCGTGGTGCCCTTGCGGAGCGAAAGAAGCTCCAGCATCTGGTATTCCTTGCCCGTCAGGTGCACGCGCTGGCCACCAACTTCGACCGTCTTGGCGTCGAGGTTGACGATCAGTTCGCCGGTCATGATGACCGACTGGGCATGACCCTTGGAACGACGAACGATTGCATGTATGCGCGCAACCAGTTCGTCCTTGTGGAACGGCTTGGTCATGTAGTCGTCGGCGCCAAAGCCGAGACCGCGAACCTTGTCCTCGATACCGGCCATGCCCGAGAGAATCAGGATGGGTGTCTTGACCTTGGACAGGCGGAGAGTGCGGAGCACTTCATATCCGGACATGTCGGGAAGGTTCAAATCGAGAAGGATGATGTCGTAATCATACAACTTCCCTAGGTCCACGCCTTCTTCACCCAGATCGGTGGTGTAGACGTTAAAACTTTCTGATTTGAGCATCAATTCGATGCTCTGCGCTGTCGCGCTGTCGTCTTCAATGAGTAGTACCCGCATTATTATCCCCTTTACCGCCGCCGAAAGGTGGTCTGGCCCCTACGCGATACCGAATACATCATTGCGTGATTTGGAAGCTGCCACGAAATGGTTAACAAATTCTGATTCACTCTGGCAAGAGGTAACGAATTTATTAAATATTTTGTCCATTCCGCTGTTTTCCAACGAGAATTCGCAAAGCCAGATCTTAACTTTTACATTAAGAACGGCCGGTAAGCGATTCATTCGACTCACCAATGAAACAGTATCGGAAATCGCGTAGTTGTGTTTACCGACCCTTAAATCATCGGCACTATCATTAACGATGCCCGTAAACGAAAGGTTACCAGCGGTAGGTTTTTGTTAATACCGACGGAAATTTTTTAGCAGGCCGCGTCAAAGCGGCCGGCAAGGGCGATTTAAAGTGGAGCAGGGGTCTCGCATCACTGGAGTAATGCGTATGAAGTCGCGTGAGAGCCTAGTTCGCCTGAAGGAGTTTCAGGTGAACGAAAAACGTCGCCAACTGCAGCAATTGCAGATGATGATGTCCGAATTTGATAGGATGACGAAGGATCTGGAGAGCCAGATCGTCGTCGAGGAAAAGAAGTCCGGCATTTCCGACCCGAATCACTTCGCCTATCCGACCTTCGCAAAGGCAGCTCGCCAGCGCGCGGACAATCTTCAGGTCTCGATCAAGGAACTGAAGATGCAGGAAGAGGCGCTTGAACAGGCGCTCGAAGAGATACAGGCGGAATATGCACGTGCAGCCGCGCTCGAAGAGCGCGACGGCGCAGTCCGGGCAAGAGCCTAAGGCGGGAAACGGGTGCTGTCGGCACCTTGGGATCGCCTCGAAAAAAGCCATGCATGACGGGCCGTCACGTCCGTCATACATGGCTTTTGGCGTTATTGGGCTAACCGTTAATGACGTCGCGCCACTCCTCGTGGCGTTGCGCTTGCGCTTTGAAGAAGGGACATAACGGGAAGATCTTCCATCCCCCTTTGCGTGCCTCCTCGACGGCATGAAGAGCAAGTGCCTGGCCAACGCCCTTGCCGCGCAGCGCATCGGGTACGCCGGTGTGGTCAATAATGACAAGCGCCGGCGATGCGCGGGAATAGGTCATTTCGGCCTGATGGCCCTCGACCTCTGCAACGTAGCGGCCGCCGGAGGGATTCTCTTCATTCCTGATGTTCATTGCCATTCCTCGTCAACATTCAGCTGTCGGTCGGAAATTGGCATGTCATCCCGGCCGCGCCAAGGCGGGCGATGTGGACACAGTGTTCGATGAGAAGAGGCGGGGACAATTGCTGCCGGTACGAGGCCGGCAGCAATTCCGGCTCACCGACCGATTTTCCTGCCGAGTGGTCTATGGAGCAGGGAACTCGTGGTGAGGCTTGTCGCAGCATAAAAGCAGGGCGTCTGCAGGCTGCGTTAATGATTGCGGGCCGTTTGTATATCCCCCTCAGGACATGCAAGCGGCCCGAATCTGAAAATCGTTGCCCAGGATGGGCGTGTCAGTGGCGATACTGCTGAATACGCGTGGTGCGCAAACCGGCAAGGCCATGGCTGTTAATGGAAGACTGCCAGGACAAGAACTCTTCGACAGTCAGCGTGTAACGCTCGCACGCTTCTTCCAAGCTCAACAGGCCACCGCGAACCGCCGCTACAACCTCTGCTTTGCGACGGATAACCCAGCGCCTGGTATTCGGCGGTGGCAAATCCGCAATCGTCAGCGGGCTGCCATCGGGGCCGATGACATATTTTACTCGGGGACGTATCATTTCGGTCATTGGACTCTCTACACAACTCAAGACCACGGCCGTCACTCTAGCTTGTCACATTTAAGAATTGCCTAAGCGCATAGTAACACTTTGATAAGAAGTTTAGGCGTCGACTTCCTGGAAGCAATTTGCGCGCCCTCGTAGCCTTCCCCTGCGTAAATTTGTGATGAGCGCATAGGAGCCATGCGCAATGGCTAGTGGGCAATTGACGAACGTCAATTTATAAGCGCCGCAACATAGTTGTTAGTGCAAGACCGCGTCTCCGTTCTCTTCGTGGTGCCCGGAATAACTAAGGTTTGCTTCGTGTCCTTTTGATACGTGCCTTTGCTTTTCCTCTGCGGCGCGTGGCCATTCTGGTCGACGAAATGAAGAAGCTGAGGCGAAGCTAGCCGCCGAGGGACAGGAAAATGAAGAAGCAAGAACGCGCCGTCCGCGACGGCGTGGGGGATGCTGTTTTTTCGCGGATCGCGTCCGCGCAGAAAATGTCCTCGGAACGATTCAACGATTGCGTGGCTGAGATGGCAGTCGAGGCGGGATTCAACCACTACTTGTTTGCGGAGTTTCCGCGCGGGGACCGCAGTGGCTTCGCCAGCAACTATCTCGCTAGCAACTGGCCGCAAGAGCTCATTGATCTCTATGAGGAGGTTGACCTCTTCTATTGCAGCAAGCTGGTCTCGGCTCTCAAGACGACAGCGATGCCTGTCTTCTGTGACAAGGCGCCATTCGAAAGCGCGGCTGCAAACCAGGGAAACGACCGGCTGACGGCGCACTTCAGGGGCCATGGCCTCAAGGACACATTTGCCTTTGCCTTGCATGACATGTATTTGCGGCACTTCATATTCGCATTCTCGGGTGAGCGCGTGCGTCTCGCTCGCGAAGAGGCAATGCAGCAGGTTTTCCGGGCGATGGAGTTTCTGGAGCTGTTTGCGCAGCAGAACCCTGTCGAGCAACCGATGGAGAACCTCAGCAGCCGGGAAATCGAGTGCCTGCGTTGGTCGTCCGCCGGAAAGAGCAGTGAAGAGATCGCGATTATTCTCGATCTCTCCGCACATACGGTCATCGGCTACCTGAAGAGCGCGATGCGAAAGCTCGACTCTGTTAACCGCATGCAGGCAATCGCTCGCGCACTTCGCTATCGGCTGCTCTAGGCGTTTATCGAACCGATCTAGAGCTTTATTGCCGAAAGCCCGGTCTCTGCGGCTCCAAACTCATATTGTGCGCTTCCGTGATGCAGGAGCGCCAGCCAGTCTCCCTCGTTCAATGCGGCCACGGTGCAGGCAATATCGCGTGCTGCGCTGGTCGACGCGGAACCGACGAGAGAGGCGAGTTCCGTCGTACCATTTACCTCGATCGCAGTTTCGTGCCCGGAGGAGGAGAGGGTGCTTGCCGTCAATTGCAGGAGATAAAAGCCGGTCTCCGGGATAAGCAAGCGATTGCCAGCGCCTGTGGGCAGAGCCGAGCCAAGAGAAAAGCCGCCCTATGAGACGTGGACAGCGAAAGCCGCATCCCGCTGATTTTGCGTGTTTTTCCGACGAGGTTATGCCCGCTCCAAAGCGGATCTGGCGCCGCCCCAGGAAATGAAGTTCGGGTTGGCGAAGTCGCTGTCATGCATTTGAGACGTCTTGCCGTAGGTCAGCGGCAACCCGTCCAGCGTTACGGTGGAGCCGCCCGCAGCGCGCAGCACGGCATCCCCGGCGGCTGTATCCCACTCCATTGTCCGCGTGAAGCGCGGATAAACGTCGGCCAGGCCTTCAGCCAGCATGCAGAATTTCAGCGAGGAGCCGATGTTGGTGCAGTGGGAGATCGCGTTTGCGGCGAGAAAAACATCTGTCTGGGGGCTGTTGTGGGATCGGCTTGCCAAAGCCGTCCGGTCGGCCGGTTGCGGACGCACCTGGATGGGCGTCCGCCGTGTCACCTGAAAACGGTCGTCGACAAGGAGTTTCTCGGCCTTGCTGTCCTCGCCAGCGAAGGCGACGCCGAGGGCGGGGGCATAAACGATCCCTGCGAGAGGGCGTCCCCCGCTGATATAGGCAATGTTCACGGTGAACTCGCGTCGTCGCTCGACGAATTCCCGTGTGCCGTCGAGCGGATCCACAAGGAAGAAGGATCTGCCGATCGCAGGCACGTTTCCTGCTGCCACTGATTCTTCCGCGATAATCGGCGTATCGGGGAACGCGGCTTCAAGCTGTGCAATGATAATGCGCTCGGCGCGCTCGTCGGCGATGGTGACCGGGCTGTTGTCTGCTTTCCTGGCGGTCGGGCATCCCTCCCGATAGACCTTCATAATCGCTTTGCCCGCTTCGAGAGCGGCGCGCTCAAATGTTTCGAGCATTGCTCGCCTTCCGGATCTTTTTGTTGCGCTCACCTGAAGCGTTTCACCTTTATATAAGCAATTCCCTCGGCCAAGTGAAACTTGCCAAATTCAAGCGACAGTTTCTGGGACAGAATCCAGCCTGCCCGTGCCGCGGCATTGTCCGAAAGCGGGATGGTGTTGCAGTTTGCACCATTCTAAAGTCAAAAAGCGCTTTCTGGGGCTTCACATGTTAAAAAAAGCGAATTGTTAGTCGCAAAAAAGTCATTTTCACCAAAACGGCAAAGAACTTTGGAGCTTTGCGATTTTGCGCTTCCCTTTTGGTTTGAAAGCGGTATGAAATCCTTAATCAAGGGCGCATCAAAAGCTCTAATAACAAGAGATGTTGGCTAAACCGGCTTGCATCCAGGGGAAATGGTATATGGAATATTTTGTCCAGCAGCTCGTTAATGGGCTGACTCTTGGATCCATCTATGGCCTTGTGGCTATTGGCTATACGATGGTTTACGGCATTATCGGCATGATCAACTTCGCCCATGGCGATATTTTCATGCTTGGCGGTTTCGCCGGCCTCATCGTTTTTCTCGTCCTCACCTCCATGTTTGCGGGTCTTCCGGTTGCAGTTTTGCTGCTGGTTATGCTCCTTATCGCAATGTTGATGACGAGCTTGTGGAACTGGACGATCGAGCGTGTTGCTTATCGTCCGCTACGCGGATCGTTCCGCCTGGCGCCGCTGATCACTGCGATCGGCATGTCGATCACGCTGTCGAACTTCATCCAGGTGACCCAGGGGCCGCGCAACAAGCCGATCCCGCCGCTGGTCAGCACTGTATACAACGTCGCCGGCATCTCCATCTCGCTGAAGCAGATCGTCATCATCCTTATCACGGTGGTGCTGCTAACGGTGTTCTGGTACCTCGTCAATCATACGTCGCTTGGGCGCGCTCAGCGTGCAACTGAGCAGGACCGCAAGATGGCGGCGCTGCTGGGCGTCAATGTCGATCAGACGATTTCCATCACCTTCATCATGGGCGCGGCGCTGGCTGCTGTCGCAGGTACCATGTATCTGATGTATTATGGTGTCGTGAACTTCAACGACGGCTTCGTACCGGGTGTGAAGGCGTTCACCGCGGCCGTTCTCGGCGGCATCGGTTCGCTTCCAGGCGCTGTCCTGGGTGGGCTGATGATCGGTTTGATCGAGTCGTTGTGGTCGGCTTACTTCACCATCGCGTACAAGGATGTGGCGACATTCGCCATCCTCGCTTTCGTGCTGATCTTCAAGCCGACAGGTATCCTGGGCCGGCCGGAAGTCGAGAAGGTTTAACGTCATGGAAAATGTTGTACGTTCCGCTGACAAGCCCGCCAAAGCCGGACTTGTTCAGACGGGTATTAAAGAAGCTCTGTTTGCTGCCCTGATCGCGTTCGGCATGTTCGTGCTGTACGTTGGCCTGAAGACCGATCAGAATATCAGCAACGAACTCATCATTGTTCAGCGCTGGGGCCTCCTGGCTATATTCGTAGCGATTGCAGCCGTCGGTCGCTTCCTGACCGTCGTCTTCCTGCGGCCGCACCTTGATGCACGCAAGTTGGCGAAGGCGCGTAGTGGCGAGCTGGATATCTCGGCCGAAAAGGGCTTTTTCCACACACATTTCTTGAAGATCGCGCTCGTCGCACTGCTGCTCTATCCGGTGTTCATCTACGCCGTCGCGGGTCCGCAGGGTTCGCTGAAGTGGGTGGATAACTTCGGTATCCAGATTCTGATCTACGTGATGCTGGCCTGGGGGCTGAACATCGTCGTTGGCCTGGCTGGCTTGCTCGATCTTGGCTACGTGGCGTTCTACGCGATCGGCGCCTACTCTTACGCGCTCCTGTCCAGCTATTTCGGCCTGTCGTTCTGGGTGCTCCTGCCTCTGTCCGGTATTCTGGCAGCGCTGTGGGGTGTGATTCTGGGCTTCCCGGTCCTGCGACTGCGCGGCGACTACCTCGCGATTGTCACGCTGGCCTTCGGTGAAATCATTCGCCTGGTCATCATCAACTGGACGGATCTCACCAAAGGCACGTTCGGTATCTCGGGCATTCCGAAGGCGACGCTTTTCGGCATCCCGTTCGATGCGAGCGCCGGTGGCTTTGCGAAGCTGTTCCACCTGCCGATGTCGTCGGCGTACTACAAGATCTTCCTTTTCTACCTGATCCTTGCCCTCTGCATGTTGACCGCCTATGTGACGATCCGCCTGCGCCGGATGCCGATCGGCCGTGCATGGGAGGCCATGCGCGAAGACGAAATTGCCTGCCGCTCGCTCGGGATCAATACGGTGACGACGAAACTCACGGCCTTTGCGACGGGCGCTATGTTCGGTGGTTTCGCAGGCTCCTTCTTTGCCGCTCGTCAGGGCTTCGTTTCCCCGGAATCGTTCGTCTTCCTGGAATCGGCTGTTATCCTCGCCATCGTCGTTCTCGGCGGCATGGGCTCGCTGACCGGTATCGCGATCGCTGCGATCGTCATGGTTGGCGGCACGGAAATGCTGCGTGAGATGGCCTTCCTGAAGATGATTTTCGGACCGGACTTCACGCCTGAGCTTTACCGCATGCTGCTGTTCGGCCTGGCGATGGTCGTCGTGATGCTGATCAAGCCGCGCGGCTTCGTGGGGTCGCGTGAACCGACAGCCTTCCTCAAGGAGCGCAAGGCAGTTTCCGGCAGCTTTACCAAGGAGGGCCACGGTTGATGAGCCCTCAGGAAACAAACATGACCAGCGATACTTTGCTGAAGGTCGAGCATCTGTCGATGAAGTTCGGTGGCCTGATGGCGATCAACGACTTCTCATTTGAAGCCAAGCGTGGCGACATTACCGCACTCATCGGCCCGAACGGCGCCGGCAAGACGACGGTCTTCAACTGCATCACCGGCTTCTATAAGCCGACGATGGGCATGATCACGCTGAAGCAGAAGGACGGCAAGGAGTTCTTGCTGGAGCGCCTTCCAGACTTCCGGATCACCAAGGAAGCCAAGGTTGCCCGCACGTTCCAGAACATCCGGCTGTTTTCCGGCCTGACGGTTCTCGAAAACCTGCTCGTCGCCCAGCACAACAAGCTGATGAAGGCGTCCGGGTTCACCGTGATGGGCCTCGTGGGCATCGGGCCGTATCGGGCAGAGGCGAAGAATGCCGTTGAACTGGCACGCCACTGGCTAGAGAAGGCTGATCTGATTGATCGCGCCGATGACCCGGCTGGTGATCTGCCTTATGGCGCACAGCGCCGGCTTGAGATCGCGCGCGCCATGTGTACGGAGCCGGAACTTCTGTGCCTGGACGAGCCTGCTGCTGGCCTCAATCCCCGCGAGTCGGCCGCGCTGAACGCGCTGCTGCGCAGCATTCGCAGCGAAAGCGGCACGTCGATCCTGCTGATTGAGCACGATATGTCGGTGGTCATGGAAATTTCCGACCATGTCGTCGTGCTGGAATATGGTCAGAAGATTTCCGATGGCACGCCTGATGAAGTGAAGCAGGACCCGCGGGTTATCGCGGCCTATCTCGGTGTCGAGGACGAGGAAGTGGAAGAAGTGATTGCAGCCGTAGAGAACCTCGAAGGAGGCTCGCACTAATGACTGGCCAGCCACTTCTGAACGTTCAGGGCGTTGAAACCTACTATGGCAACATCCGGGCCCTGGCCGGAATCGATATCGAGGTCCATCGCGGCGAGATCGTCAGCCTGATCGGTGCCAACGGCGCCGGCAAGTCGACGCTGATGATGACGATTTGCGGAAGTCCGCAGGCGCGCAAGGGCTCGGTGGTTTTCGATGGCCAAGATATCACGCGTCTGCCGACGCATGAGATCGCCCGCCTTCGCATCGCGCAGTCGCCTGAAGGACGCCGTATCTTCCCGCGCATGACCGTCATGGAAAATCTCCAGATGGGCGCGGGCCTCGACAACCTGAAATATTTCAACGAGGACGTCGAGAAGGTCTTTGCGATGTTCCCGCGCCTCAAGGAGCGCCAGGGTCAACGCGGCGGTACGCTCTCGGGCGGCGAACAGCAGATGCTGTCGATCGGTCGCGCGCTGATGGCGCGTCCGAAGCTGCTGCTACTCGACGAGCCCTCGCTTGGTCTGGCACCGCTGATCGTTAAGGGCATTTTCGAGGCGATCAAGAAACTCAACAAGGAAGAAGGGCTGACCGTCTTCCTCGTAGAGCAGAACGCCTTCGCAGCTCTGCGCTTGTCGGACCGTGCCTATGTCATGGTCAACGGCAAGGTCACCATGAGCGGTTCCGGTATGGAACTTCTCGCGAATCCGGAAGTGCGTGCCGCTTATCTTGAAGGCGGACGTCATTGAGCATGACGAAGGGGAGACTTTGATATGCAGGGACTTTTCTTTGAGAGCGATACGGGCGTGCGCAGCGCCATTCGCTTGGTTGTCGTGCTGATTGGATTCTGGACGGCCTGGAGGGCCGGCAGAGCCGCGGCCGAGAGCTGGAGCAACTATCCTCTGGTAATCGCCTATACGGTTCTGCTTGCTGGTGCGATGCAATTCCTGCATCACGCACTGTTCGATGGACCGGTTCTCAGCCTCTTTTACTATGTAATCGACCTGGTCTTGCTTCTGATCTTCTCGACGGCCGGCTATCGCTATCGCCGGACCAATCAGATGGTCAACAACTACTACTGGCTATACGAAAAGACGTCCCCCTTCTCTTGGAAGGCAAAACATTGACAGCCGGTTGAATCTAGGGACAGATGCCCCTCGGAGTGGAACAAGTTTCCTGGCGCAGTAAAGTGGGTAATGCGCTGGGTAGTGGAACGGAACCCGCTAAAAAATTGGGAGTAACAGAATGAAAAAGTCTCTCCTGTCGGCTGTGGCACTGACGGCGATGGTCGCCTTCAGCGGCAACGCATGGGCCGACATCATCGTTGGCGTTGCTGGTCCGCTGACTGGCCCGAACGCTGCGTTCGGCGCTCAGCTCCAGAAGGGCGCAGAGCAGGCGGCCGCTGACATCAACGCCGCTGGTGGCATCAACGGCGAGCAGGTCAAGATCGTGCTCGGCGACGACGTTTCCGACCCGAAGCAGGGCATCTCGGTTGCGAATAAGTTCGCTGCTGACGGCGTCAAGTTCGTAATCGGCCACTTCAACTCGGGCGTTTCGATCCCGGCTTCCGAAGTCTACGCTGAAAACGGCATGCTCGAAATCACCCCGGCCGCTACGAACCCGAAGTTCACCGAGCGCGGCCTCTGGAACACATTCCGTACTTGCGGCCGTGACGACCAGCAGGGTGCAATCGCCGGCAAGTATCTTGCTGACCACTTCAAGGACGCCAAGATCGCTGTCGTTCACGACAAGACGCCTTACGGCCAGGGTCTCGCTGACGAAACCAAGAAGGCTCTGAACGCTGCTGGCACGACGGAAGCCCTCTACGAAGGCATCAACGTTGGCGACAAGGACTTCTCGGCTCTCATCGCCAAGATGAAGGAAGCCGGCGTCACGATCATCTACTGGGGTGGCCTCCACACCGAAGCTGGTCTGATCATCCGTCAGGCTGCCGACCAGGGCCTCAAAGCTACGCTGGTTTCCGGTGACGGTATCGTTTCGAACGAACTGGCATCGATCGCTGGCGACGCAGTTGCCGGTACGCTGAACACCTTCGGCCCCGATCCGACGCTGAACCCGGCCAACAAGGACCTCGTTGCGAAGTTCAAGGCTGCCGGCTTCAACCCGGAAGCTTACACGCTCTACTCCTACGCTGCTCTGCAGTCGATCGCTGGCGGTGCAAAGGCTGCCGGTTCCAACGACGCTGAAGCCGTTGCTGCTGCAATGAAGGCAAAGGGCCCGTTCCCGACCGTTCTCGGCGACATGTCATTCGACGAAAAGGGCGACCCGAAGCTTCCCGGCTACATCATGTACGAGTGGAAGAAGGGTCCAGACGGCAAGTACAGCTACTTCCCGCAGGAAGCCAAGTAAGGGTTCATCCCCCGCTTGTGCGAAATTTGGAAGCCCGGTCGCAAGACCGGGCTTCTTCTGTTTGGCCCATCGGGCTTTTTGGGCTACTGGCTAGAAAGCCAACCAGCATTCGGAACAGGTCACCATGTCCAAACCACGCATTCTCGTTACGCGCCGCTGGCCGTCAGCCGTCGAACGCATCCTTTCGGAACGGTTCGATGTAACATTGAACCTGCGCGATGAAGCGATGAGCGTGGAGGCATTGCGCCAAGCGATGGATGAGTACGATGCCATCTTGCCGACGGTCTCCGACAAGTTGCCCGCAGCCGTTTTCGATGTCGTGACGCCGCGCACGCGCATACTCGGCAATTTCGGGGTCGGCTACAATCATATCGACACCAATGCCGCCAAGGGCCGCGGGATCGTCGTGACGAATACGCCCGACGTGCTGACCGATTGCACGGCTGACATCGCCATGCTGCTGCTACTGACAGTGGCCCGGCGCGGCGGCGAGGGCGAGCGTCAGGTCCGCTCCGGCGAGTGGGCCGGGTGGTGCCCGACGCACATGATCGGGACGAAGGTCACCGGCAAAACCGTCGGCATCATCGGCTTCGGGCGCATCGGCAGGGCGTTCGCACAACGTTGCCATTTCGGTTTTGGCATGGACGTGGTTTTCTACAACAGATCACCGGTCGATCCGTCGGAAGCGGCGCGCTACGGGGCACGGCAATTGCCGACGATTGAGGAGGTATTGGCGCTATCCGACTTCGTGTCCCTGCATTGCCCAGGTGGTGCGGTAAACCGACACCTGATGAACGTGGGTCGACTTGCGGCAATGAAGCCCGGCGCCTTCCTGATCAACACTGCACGCGGCGATGTCGTTGACGAGGTGGCTTTGATCGCCGCCCTGAGGGACGGCGTCATTCGTGGTGCCGGGCTCGACGTATATGCGGCCGAGCCGCACGTACCGGATGCGCTGAAAGTCATGGAGAATGTTGTTCTGCTGCCGCATCTCGGCAGCGCGACCGAGGAAACCCGCACGGCCATGGGGATAAAGGTGGTGGACAACGTCACTGCCTTCTTCGAGGGGCGGTCGCCGCCCGACCGCGTTGTTTGATCTGCCTCTTCCTCCGCGAGAGTTTTGCTAGAGGCTGAGTTCGAAGAGTAGCTCGCCGTCTCGATGGCCGATCAGGCGCCAGCCGGCGCGTCGGTAAAGCCTTTCGGCTCTCGTCGCGGGATCCGTCGTCAAGCGAATCCGCTCGAAGCCGGCGGATTTCAACGTTTGACACGCGCGTTCAAGCAGGGCACGCCCGATCCCGCGACCGCTGTACTGCTCGTCCACGAACAATGCCCAGATGAAGCCGTCGCGGGTGTCCGCCGCCGAGAAGCCGGCGACTTTGCCATTTTCTTCCCCGACAAAGATGCCGGGATTGGCAATGAACCAATTGATATCGTCCAGGGTAACCTTGGAGGGATCGGACAGGATGTTCTCCGATACCCCGGCGCGGATTTCGACGATCCGGGCAATATTCTGATTTGTCGCCCTACGGATCAATGCTGCGCTCTCCGACTCTAGATCGTTCACGTCTCATGCAAGACATGAGCGGCCTTGACCGCCGCCGAGGCACGGTTTTCGACGCCGAGCTTCACATAGATCTGTTCGAGATGCTTGTTCACGGTGCGCGCCGACAGGCCGAGAATCTCGCCGATATCGCGGTTGGCCTTGCCTTTCGCAATCCATAACAACACTTCGGATTCCCTCTGTGTCAGCGAGAAATGCCGGCGCAGCACCTCGTCGTCGGCCCGCGCGTTGTTTGCCGTCAGGCGAAACAGATATTCATCCGGACCGATCGCGCCCAGGAAGGCCAGCTGAAGCACGTCCTTGCCGGCATGCGAAAGCGAGATCGCGCCCTCGCGCGCCGAGGCCGGGCGGATCTTCATCCACTCGACAATCCTGCTGACCACCGTGTCCATGGCATCATCTCGGTTCATCGCAGCGTTGGCGAGGCGTGTTGCCTGTGGCGTCGACCAATGAATATCGCCGTCGCCCTTGACGGCGAGCAAATGTCGGCCGGCAGCGTCCAGCGCAACGCGCGCGCTCTGTGTGGAACGGGCGTTGCGCAGATGGACGCCGATCCGCGCTCGCAGCTCGTCGATATTGATCGGTTTCGTCAGGTAGTCGACGCCTCCGGATTCGAGTGCACGAACGACATGCTCGGTTTCTGTCAGGCCGGTCATGAAGATGACCGGTATCTGGCTGATTGCCGGGTTGGCTTTGAGTCTCCTACAAGTCTCAAAGCCGTCCATGGAGGGCATGACCGCATCCAGCAGAATGAGATCGGGCGTAATGCGCTCCACAATATTCAGGGCAGCTGAGCCTGACGTGGCGATCAGGACCGAGAATCCGGACTGCTCCAGAGCATCGGTCAGGAACCCCAAAGCCTCTGGCGAGTCATCCACCAGCAGAACAATGTCGCGCGGGAGCTCAGCCAAGGGTTTCTACCTTCTCGTCAAAACGGTGCAGGAAATTCATGAGGCCGTTCAGATCGAAGGAGGCCGCATAGGAGCGAAGTTCTTCTGTAAATGGCTGATTTGCTTCTACCTTGGCAAGGTCGCCGAGCTTTGCCTCGATGCCTCTGATGTAGCCGATTTCGGCGAGCCGCAACAATTCCTGAACATGGGAGTGTCCTGGACTGACCAGCGGCCGGTCGTGCTTGGCGGGGGCGGGCGGGATCGCCTCCGCATAGATCCACCTCAAACCCAGATGGAGCGCAAGCTTGTCACGCAGTTGCTTGATGTCGACAGGCTTGCCGATGGCATCATTGTGGCTGTCATCGCTATCGCGGTGTGCGGCGGCGTCGCCGATATTGGCGGACAGCATGACGATCGGGGCAGTCTGGCCGTTCGCGCGCAGGCGCGAAACGAGTTGCCAGCCATTCATGCCCGGCATCGAGATATCGACCAGGAAGAGATCGGGCTGGATGCCTTCGATCAAAGTCAGGCAATCGGCTCCGCTTGCCGCCGTCAGCACGACGAAATCAAGTGGGGCGAGCACCTCGCGCATCATCTCGCGGTGGTCCTCATTGTCGTCCACGACGACGATCGTGCGCCGAGGACCGTCGTAGCTGACGATCTTCTTCTCCTGTGGCGGGACCGTCATTTCGCGAAGCACGGCGGAAAGCATGAGGCGAACGCGGAAGACCGTTCCGCGATCCTTCTCGCTGCTCACCGAGATTTCGCCGCCCAGCGTGTTGGTCAAAAGCTGCGTGATCGTCAGACCGAGGCCAAGGCCCGGCATCGGCCGGACGCTGTCGGCTTCGCCACGCTGGAACGGCTCGTAGATACGGCTCAAGTCCTTCTCGGCAATGCCGCGACCGGTGTCGCTGACCGTGAAGGTGGCGACCTGGCTGCGATAGCTAACGTCGAAGGTGACGCTGCCTTCGTCAGTGAACTTGATGGCGTTGGAGAGCAGATTGACGAGGATCTGGCGCAACCGCTTCTCGTCGGTGCGTACGAAGTGGGGCAGGGCGGGTGAGCGGTCGTGATGGAACGTCAATCCCTTGGCCTGGGCCTGAGGGCGGAACATGTCGACGATTTGATCCAGGAAATCCTGAATGTTGATCTCGTTGGAATAGACCTGCAGGCGCCCGGCTTCGATCTTGGAGATATCGAGGAGACCGTCGATAAGACCGGAGAGATGCTCGGCGCTGCGGCGGATGACCTTGATCGACGACTGTCGTGGAGTGGGAATGGTTTCGTCGCGTTCGAGAATCTGCGCGTAGCCGAGCACGGCGTTCAGCGGCGTGCGCAATTCGTGACTAAGGCCGACGACATAACGGCTCTTCGCACGGTTGGCGGCTTCAGCCGTTTCCTTGGCGGTCTGAAGGGCGGCGTCGGTCTTCTTGTGCGCGGCGATTTCCTTCAGCAGCAGCGTATTCTGGCGAGAGGATTCTTCCTCGGCAACGACCCGGCTGTCATGCGCGAGCACGTAAAACCAGCAGACGACTCCCGCAATCCCCGCGAAGACGAAGAAGACTACCAGGATCGTTCCGTTGACGACGTCGGCGGTTTCGGGTGACGCCGAGGAAACCTGATGGGCGATCATCGCGAGGATGGTTCCGACGGCCGTCAGGGCGAGCACGACGGCGATGCCATAGCGACCGAGGCGTGTGGTCAGCTTCTCAACGACGCTCCCCGGCAGTACTGCCTTGGCGACCGTGCCAACCTGTGCGTTGAAGCGCGCCTTCGGCTTGCACATGTCGTGGCAGCGGCTGTCGAGCGAACAGCAGAGCGAGCAGATCGGTGCCGCATAGGCCGGGCACCAGGCCATATCTTCAGGCTCGAATGGATGCTCGCAGACGGAACAGGTGATGTTGGTAAGGTTCTTCCAGCTGTGGCGCGGCTTGCGAGCGAGATAGAACCTGCCCTTCGTACTCCAGGCGATCAGCGGCGAGGCGATCAGCGCGACAACAAGCGTGATGTAAGGCGCGAGGGAGGCTGCGATGGAGCCGAAGACGCCGAAATGCGCGACCAGCGCGATGCCGGCCGATAGCGTCATGGCGCCGAGGCCGACGGGGTTGATGTCGTAGAGGTGAGCGCGCTTGAACTCGATGCCGGGAGGCGCAAGGCCGAGCGGCTTGTTGATGAAGAGGTCCGCCGAGATCGTGCAGAGCCAGGCCATGGCGATGATCGAGAAGATGCCGAGCGTTTCCTCGAGCAGCCTATAGATGCCAAGTTCCATCAGCAGAAGGGCGATCGCCACGTTGAAGACGAGCCAGATGACGCGGCCGGGATGGCTATGAGTGAGGCGGGAGAAGAAGTTCGACCAGGCGAGCGAGCCTGCATAGGCGTTCATCACATTGATCTTCAACTGCGATACGACCACGAAGGCAGCCATCAGCAGCAGGGCGGCGTTGTGCCAGGGGATCATGTATCCAAAGGCGGTCAGATACATCTGGGCGGGATCGGCGGCACGATCAACCGGCACGCCGGACGCGAACGTCAGCACGACGAGGAAGGAGCCGGCTAGCAGCTTCGGCGCCCCGATGATCACCCAGCCTGGGCCGGCGAGGAAGACCGCGAGGCGGTGGCGCCATTTCGTCTGCTTCTCCGGGGGTAGAAAGCGCAGAAAGTCGGCCTGTTCGCCGATCTGCGACATCAGCGCCAATATGACGGCTGAGGCGGCGCCGAATTCGACGAGATCGAAAGGTGCGACCGTGCCCGGCGGCCCCGAAGCATGGCGAATGCCGGCAAAGGCGCGCCACAGATCGAATTTCTCCCAGTCCATCACGGCGATGAAGAGGAAGGGCAGGACATTGAGGACGATCCAGAAAGGCTGGGTCAGCAACTGGAATCGGCTGATCAGCCGGACGCCGTGCGTCACCAGCGGAATGACCATGACGGCGCTGATGATGTAGCCGATCCACAGAGGGATGCCGAGCGTCAGCTCCAGCGCGCCGGACATGATCGAGGCTTCGATCGCAAACAGCATGAAGGTGAAACTGGCATAGATCAGGGACGTGACCGTGGAGCCGATATAGCCGAAGCTCGCACCGCGGGTCAGCAGGTCGATATCGACGCCGTGGCGGATCGCGTAGCGGCTGATCGGCAGGCCGATGGCGAGCATGGCGATCGAGGCGACGATGATGGCGTAGAAGGCGTTGGTCGTGCCGTAGGAGAGCGTGATGGCGCCACCGATCGCTTCCAGCGCCAGGAAGGAGATGGCACCGATTGCCGTCTGCGAGATGCGCTGCGAGGAGAACTGCCGGGCGCTCTTGGCGGTGAACCGCAGCGCATAGTCCTCCAGCGTCTGGTTCGCCACCCAGCGATTGTATTCGCGCCTGACCGGAATGATGCGTTGCCGCGCTGCCATGCGTTAGTGCCAGCCCCTTTGTTCCCCTTGTCATGCGTTCGTAACATGGAACCACGCGAGGCTTAAGAGTGCGGCGCAGCACAGAACTGCACATTTCGCCCCGTCACCTACGTCATATCACGTATACGCTTTCGCAGTGCAGCACCGGATAGTCCTTTAAGCAACAGTTAACTTCCGTTTTCGGCCTGTTGTCTAACAAGAAGAGGGGATCAACCAGATGAATCTCAAGTCCTATATCACGGGCGCCGCACTCGGCGCCGTCATGTCGGCCACGGCCGCATTCCACGGAGCCGTTGCGGCTGACGACACCATCAAGGTCGGCGTTCTGCACTCGCTGTCCGGCACGATGGCGATCTCCGAAACGACGCTGAAAGACGCCATGCTGATGCTCATCGACGAGCAGAACAAGAAGGGCGGCCTTCTCGGCAAGAAGCTCGAAGCTGTCGTCGTCGACCCGGCCTCCGACTGGCCGCTGTTTGCCGAAAAGGCACGCGAGCTGATCGAAAAGGACAAGGTCGCCGCCGTCTTCGGTTGCTGGACGTCCTCGTCGCGCAAGTCGGTCCTGCCGGTCTTCGAAGAGCTCAACTCGATCCTCTTCTACCCGGTTCAGTATGAAGGCGAAGAGTCCTCGCGCAACATCTTCTACACGGGTGCCGCTCCGAACCAGCAGGCGATTCCGGCCGTCGACTACCTGATGGAAAAGGAAGGCGTTAAGCGCTTCGTTCTCGAAGGCACCGACTACGTCTATCCGCGCACCACCAACAAGATCCTGGAAGCCTATCTCGTCTCGAAGGGCATTCCGAAGGAAGACATCATCATCAACTACACGCCGTTCGGCTTCTCCGACTGGCAGACGGAAGTGAAGAAGATCAAGGAATTCGGCGCGGCCGGCAAGAAGACGGCGGTGGTCTCGACCATCAACGGTGACGCCAACGTTCCGTTCTACAAGGAACTCGGCAACCAGGGCGTCAAGGCAACCGACATTCCCGTCGTCGCCTTCTCGGTCGGTGAAGAAGAGCTTGCCGGTCTCGACACCAAGCCGCTCGTCGGTCACCTCGCTGCCTGGAACTACTTCGAGTCGGTCGAAAGCCCGGCGAACAAGAAGTTCATCAAGCAGTGGCACGAGTTCACCAAGAACGACAAGCGCGTGACCAACGACCCGATGGAAGCTGCCTATATCGGCTTCAACGCATGGGTTAAGGCTGTTCAGGCTGCCGGCACGACCGACACGGACAAGGTTCTCGACACGATCATCGGCACCACGGTTCCGAACCTGTCGGGCGGCTATGCGACCGTCATGCCGAACCACCACATCACCAAGCCGGTTCTGATCGGTGAAATCCAGGCGAACGGCCAGTTCGAAATCGTTCAGCAGACCCCGGCGGTCGTTGGCGACGAATGGTCCGACTTCCTGCCGGACTCCAAGGACCTGATCTCCGATTGGCGCAAGCCCATGAACTGCGGCAACTTCAACGTTGCCTCGGGCAAGTGCGGCGGCAAGGGCTCCTGAGTGCGAACCACCCCGTCACTCTGACGCCTGAAGACTTCCGCCCGGTCTCTCCTGTCCGGGCGGAAGGTCCATCTCCGGAGCGCAGCCTTGATGCTTCGGACGGCGGCGGTTCCATGGTGGATCGATGCCGATTTAAGGGCTTATTTTTCCCGATTGCGCCGGAAGGCCAACGATAACCGAGGCAAGAGAGCCGATGTATCGCGCCATCAAGATTTTGCTTTTGACCCTATGCCTGGCCATGCCGGCTTTTGCGACCGCGCTCAAGGCACAGCAAGACATTCACCCCCTTATCGATGCGCTTGGCGTCGGCGATTTCCCTGAGCGCGAAGCCGCGATCAAGGCACTGGTCGCCTCCAAGGACCCGCGTGTCGGCGAGATCCTGCAGTTGCTGAGCGATGGTCAGCTTTACGTGAATTCCGAGACCGGCGGTCCTGTGCTGGTGCAGGGCGGCACCGAGGATGAGCCGACCTATGCCGACCCGATATCAGGCGCGGTCGTTTCCGACGTCGATCCGGACTATATGTCCAAGGTCAAGATCAACAACTCGCTGCGTACGGTGATTGCCACCGCCACCAGCCAGCTGACGCTCCTGAGCGCGGATCGGGGCGCGCGGCTTGCGGCAGCCCAAGGACTGCTCAAGGACGCCGATCCGGCAAATCTTGACCTCCTCACGTCGGCGCTGGCTGAAGAAAACGACGCCGAGGTCAAAAATGCGATGGAAGCGGCGCGCGCTGTCATGGTGCTGAAGAGCGATGTCAGCGCCGAAGAGAAGAAGGCCGCGATCGATACGGTCGCTGCGCGCGGCGGGCGCGATGCGCTGACCATCCTGAATTCCGCGATGGCGACCGCGCCTGAGGAACTGAAGGGTGCTATCCAGACCCATGTCAACGCGATCAACCGCAGCCTGGCGCTTTGGGATGTCGGGCAGAACATCTGGTACGGGCTGTCGCTTGGCTCGGTGCTGCTGCTGGCCGCGATCGGCCTTGCCATTACCTTCGGCGTCATGGGCGTCATCAACATGGCGCATGGCGAAATGGTGATGATCGGCGCTTACACGACGTACGTCGTGCAGGAGTACATCAGCTCCGCATTTCCCGAACTCGGAAACTATTCGCTGGCCTTCTCCGTGCCGGTGGCTTTCGTCTTCACCGGCTTTGTCGGTCTTGTCATCGAGCGGGTCGTCATCCGTTATCTCTATGGCCGGCCGCTCGAAACGCTGCTCGCCACCTGGGGCGCGTCGCTGATCCTGCAGCAGGCGGTTCGCACGATCTTCGGCCCGACGAATCGCGAGGTGCGCAATCCAAGCTGGATGTCCGGCGCATTTGAACTGGGCGGGCTCTCGATCACCTGGAACCGCCTCTGGATCATCGTTTTCTCGATGGCTGTGTTCTTCGCGCTGCTCGTTCTCCTGAAGCGCTCGGCCTTCGGCCTGCAGATGCGCGCGGTTACGCAGAACCGCCGCATGGCCTCGTCGATGGGCATCCGCACCGGCTGGGTCGATGCATTCACCTTCGCGCTCGGCTCCGGCATTGCCGGCATAGCGGGCGTCGCGCTCAGCCAGATCGACAACGTGTCGCCTAACCTCGGGCAGAGCTACATCATCGACAGCTTCATGGTCGTGGTCTTCGGTGGCGTGGGCAATCTCTGGGGCACGCTCGTCGGTGCGCTGTCGCTCGGTGTCCTCAACAAGTTCTTCGAGCCCTTCGCCGGCGCCGTGCTCGGCAAGATCCTGGTGCTCGTCCTCATCATTCTGTTCATCCAGAAGCGTCCGCGTGGGCTCTTCGCACTCAAAGGAAGGGCGGTGGAAGCATGATTACGGCCTTCCTGCTTCGGTCTCTCGACCATAAGATCGTCGCTGCGATCGTCATTCTGCTTGCAGTCGCCGTGCTGGTGCCGGTTCTCAACCTGATGACCGCGCCGACCAATCCGCTGCATATCCCGACCTATATCATGGCGCTATTCGGCAAGTATCTCACCTACGCCCTGCTGGCGCTGGCGCTCGACCTTGTCTGGGGCTTCTGCGGCATTCTCTCACTTGGCCACGGCGCGTTTTTCGCGCTCGGCGGCTATGCGATGGGCATGTATCTGATGCGACAGATCGGCTCGCGCGGCGTCTATGGAGACCCGATCCTTCCGGATTTCATGGTGTTCCTGAACTGGAAGGAACTGCCGTGGTTCTGGTACGGCTTTGACAAGTTCTGGTTCGCGGCGCTGATGGTTCTGCTGGTGCCGGGACTGCTGGCCTTCGTGTTCGGCTGGTTCGCCTTCCGCTCACGCGTCAACGGCGTCTACCTGTCGATCATCACGCAGGCGATGACCTACGCGCTGCTGCTAGCCTTCTTCAGAAACGACATGGGCTTCGGCGGCAACAACGGCATGACCGACTTCAAGGAAATTCTCGGCTTCAACGTTCAGGCTGATGGCACGCGTGCTGCGCTGTTTGCAGCGACCGCCATCTTCCTTGCACTGTCGCTCATGATTGCCTCGGCCATCGTCCGCTCGAAGTTCGGCAAGGTGCTGGTCGGCGTGCGTGATGCGGAAAGCCGCACGCGCTTCCTCGGCTACCGCGTCGAGCACTTCAAGCTCTTCACCTTTGTCGTCTCCGCGATGATGGCGGGCATTGCCGGTGCGCTTTACGTGCCGCAGGTCGGCATCATCAACCCCGGCGAATTCGCGCCGGCCAACTCGATCGAAGTGGTCATCTGGACGGCAGTCGGCGGACGCTCGACGCTGATCGGGCCGATCATCGGCGCCATTCTGGTCAACGGCGGCAAGACGATCTTCACGGGCCTTTTCCCCGAGTTCTGGCTGTTCGCGCTTGGCGGTCTCTTCGTGCTCGTCACGCTGTTCCTGCCAAAGGGGATCGTCGGGACCATCGGCCAGTACTTCACGCGCCGCAAGCCGAAGACGGAGGCGATCCCGCCCGCGCTTCAGGAAGAGGGTGTCGATGCAAAAATCCAGCCGGCGGAGTAAGCGATCATGATCCCTGACGTCAAACCAAACAGCGTTCTCTATCTCAACAACGTCTCGGTTTCCTTCGACGGCTTCAAGGCACTGAACTCGCTCTCGATCGTCATCGAGCCCGGCGAACTTCGGGCCATCATCGGCCCGAATGGTGCCGGCAAGACAACGATGATGGACATCATCACCGGCAAGACGCGACCGGATGAAGGCGAGGTGTTCTTCAACGGGCAGACCGATCTCACCAAACTCGACGAGGCAGACATCGCGCAGCTCGGGATTGGTCGCAAGTTCCAGAAACCGACGGTCTTCGAAAGTCACACGGTGTGGGACAACCTCGAACTCGCCTTGAACCGCAAGCGCGATGTCTTCTCGACGCTGTTCTACCGGCTCTCCGCGGAAGACAGGGCGCGCATCGAGGAGATCCTTGAGACCGTGCGGCTGACGCATCGGCGCGACGAACTCGCCGCCAACCTCTCGCACGGCCAGAAGCAGTGGCTGGAGATCGGCATGCTTCTGGCGCAGGAACCGAAGCTTTTGTTGGTCGATGAGCCGGTCGCCGGCATGACGGACGCCGAAACCGCGGAAACGGCGATCCTCCTCAAGGAGATCGCCAAGACCCGCTCGGTCGTCGTCGTGGAGCATGACATGGGCTTCATCCGCGATCTCGGCGTCAAGGTGACCTGCCTTGCCGAAGGTTCGGTGCTGGCCGAAGGATCGATCGATTTCGTGAGCTCCGATCCGAAGGTGATCGAGAATTATCTGGGGCGCTGAGATGCTGACAGTCGAAAATGCAAACCTTCACTATGGCGCCGCTCAGGCGCTGCGCGGCATTTCCATCAAGGCGGAAATGGGCAAGATCACTTGCGTGCTGGGGCGTAACGGCGTGGGCAAGAGTTCTCTTCTCCGCGCCGTTACCGGCCAGCATCCGCTGTCGGCGGGAACGGTGACGTTCAACGACACCAGGCTCAACGGCCTGCCGCCCTATGCGCGCGCCAAGCAGGGCATCGGCTATGTGCCGCAGGGGCGTGAGATCTTTCCGTTGCTGACGGTAAAAGAAAATCTCGAGACCGGCTTTGCGCCGCTTTCACGGGGCAGCAAGAATATTCCCGACGATATCTTCAGCCTGTTTCCTGTGCTGCAGACCATGCTTGGACGTCGCGGCGGCGACCTTTCCGGCGGACAGCAGCAGCAGCTGGCGATCGGCCGGGCGATGGTAACGCGGCCGAAGATCCTCGTGCTCGACGAGCCGACCGAGGGCATCCAGCCGTCGATCATCAAGGATATCGGCCGGGCAATCCGGTATCTGCGCGACAGTGCCGGGATGGCGATCCTGCTGGTGGAACAGTATCTCGATTTCTGCCGCGAACTTGCCGACTACGTCTACATCATGGATCGCGGCGAGATCGTTCACGAGGGGCTTGCGGAAACGCTCGATACGCCGGAAGCGCGTCGTCATTTGACTGTATGATCCAGTGGTAATCTGTTGGGCAGATGCTGTTTTCCTCGGCAGTTTCTGAGGGATCTCGTTGCCGCCGGTCCGATCGTGGTGAGTGTGTCGGAGCGGCACGGGAATTGCTTGCATTCTGCAAGTTAGTGACTTCAATGAAAACGGCCGGGGTCAACCGGCGGTCCATTGGGAAGGGACGGAATGACGAACGCGGGGGCAGCTACGAGACCGCAGAGAGCCGAGGGGCGCGGGCATCTGGCTGCGAGGATGCTCGACGGGCGTACGCGCCTGCAGGAACTCTACCAGGAAGGAGCGGGCAAGATCCGGCTTCCGGATACGTTCGATTCCTCCATGGAAGCCGTCATCATCAATACCGCGGGCGGCCTCACCGGCGGCGACCGAATGAACTGGAGCGTTGCGGCTGGTCCCGGCGCCCGCATCGACGTCACCACGCAGGCCTGCGAGAAGATCTACAAGGCATCGGCAGGAACGGCTGAGGTCAACACCAGCATTACCGTGGGCGCAAACGCCCGGGTGGACTGGTTGCCGCAGGAAACCATCCTGTTCGATCGTTCATCGCTGTTTCGAAAGCTCGACGTTGATCTCGATGATGATGCCGAATTCCTGGCCGTCGAGGCCATCCTGCTTGGCCGGAAGGCGATGGGGGAGGCGGTGGAGAGCGGCCTCTTTCGCGACCGCTGGCGTATTCGCAAGGCAGGCCGGCTCTGCCACGCCGAGGACCTGGCGCTGCAGGGAAATGTTGCAATGTTCGCCGGTGCCGATGCCGTGCTGTCAGGCAAGGTCGCGTTTGCAACGCTGCTGTATGTCGGGCCGCGCGCCGAAGCCTACCTCGGTGCAGTGCGCCCGCTGCTTGAGGGCCATATGGGCGGCGCCAGCAGCTGGGCCGGCAAGCTTGTCGTGCGCCTTTCAGCGCCCGATGGTTTTGCCTTGAGAAAAATTCTCATCCAGATCATTTCGGCCTTGCGCGATGGAGCGCCGGTGCCGAAAGTTTGGAATCTCTAGTTGAAGCAGATGGATGCACGATGAACCTCACACCGAGAGAAAAAGACAAGCTGTTGATTTCGATGGCGGCGATGGTCGCGCGGCGGCGGCTGGAACGGGGCGT
>Ga0102593_1001017_pt1 | contig 32108 bp, 26 predicted proteins | sample AraplaCol_mMS_r2_2_FD_76862 | JGI IMG/M metagenome (GOLD analysis project Ga0102593, IMG submission 76862) | Arabidopsis root microbial communities from North Carolina, USA - plate scrape MF_Col_mMS_r2 (SPADES assembly) (version 2) | ecosystem: Host-associated > Plants > Roots > Endosphere...
AAAAACAAAAACATACAACAGCAGGGATTCGCATGTGGTCACCCACCATACTACTAACCTGCCGGCGTGTGGCTTAAGTACGGCTGAGCGGACGGGAAGCCCTGTTCTCCACACCCTATGGTCGTATGTATCAGCTCAAAATTGAGTTAGGGCTATATTCTACATATCGGTATTTGGTAGCTACTCACTCGAATATCAAATCTGTTCTCCACATCCTATGACCGTCTATACTACCAACAACTAAATTGGAACTATATCTCACATCCTTATGGTTGATACATTCCATATCTCAACCACCCGCACGAACTGCTATAGTTAGTAAAAATCACGGAAGTACTCATCATCAGTCACCATAAATATAGATCTAGCCCTGTCATGTTTCAAATTACTCTCTAAAATAGTGGGCACTAATATGCCTATTCTCATGTCAAGAGCAATAGGCAGCGTAGGAAACAGAAAAATGTTCTTTCAAACCCTGATCCAAACTTGATTTGGGCGTAAAAATTCTGTTTTGTATCTGATAGGATTTAATACCCGACTTCTAATCATCGAAGTCAAAAAATGGCAGTGGTGTATTCAGGCCAAGAACGGGGGGACGAGGCTGAGAAAATACATCGAGATGTGTTCGAGACACGCAAGACCAGGCTTGGTCATGATCATCCTGATACGCTTCAGAGTATGGGGTGCCTTGTCCTCGCATATGGTGAACAGGGTCGATCAGAGGATGCCGAGAGACTTCAGGCACAGCTTCTGGATACAAGCAAGAAGAAGCTCGGAGAAGACCATCATATTACACTGAGGACCATGGCAAGCCTAGAATTCATTTGAAGAGCCCTGGGTCGAGAGGAGGATGCTCTCAATTTGCTGAGGAAAAGTGCGACAAGGCTACAAGAAGTTAGGGGTCCTACTCATCCAGATACTGTAAACAGTCTCAATGCTTTACTGGAATGGGAATCGAATACTTAAGTCTAATGCATCGTCAATTCACAGATGGTGGCCCCGAATTCATTTCTCCACTACTATGTAAGATTCACTTTCGCATTTCGAAACATGTTGCACCATATAACTAATCATTCAGGCAAGACCTGAGTATAAAAAGCGTGATGTCACAAGCTCATTTCGACTCAAGTTTGATTGCTCAACGCTGAAATACTATTGAATATCCTGATATTGAGACAATTCCTCAAACGAATGTTTTGGTTTCATTTCTATCAGTGGCCAGTACATACTTTAGAGCTCAATGGGACAGAATGCTATGAGAAAATGTTGAGCAATTAGGGCACATGCTCTAGTCAGATTCTATATATACACCCAGCACACCCAGTTAACGCTCAGCATCTTTATCTAGCAGATTATTTTCATTATATGAATAAATGTGATATATTCATGTCCACTTCCTGTAACTTCTTCGAACAGAAACCGCTCCCGTAATTGTGGTACTTTGAATCTGGTGAACATCCACCATTCCTTAAACATACCACTCAACAACTACACAGCAGGAATACAAAACGAATACTACAGTATTTAATGGAAGCAGTCAAAGTGAATGACCTTTAAAATCTACAACGAAGAAAAGTAGAAAAAGAAAATCATCTGATTGTAAAAGAAAATTTCAAAACAAGAATAAAAGCATCAAGGGTCGTGATCCCGTTTCCCATTTCCCATAATAGCAAAACAAGGCATGGTCAACATTAAATGTAAAAGCGAACTTCTTTTCTTCAATTCAACTTTACATTTAGTCGACCTCCTCCATAGCGGACTCAGCGGTAGTCTCAGCAGCAGGAGTCTCCTCAGCAGCCTTCTCCTCAGAGGTCTCAGCATCCTCGTCGATGTTCAGACCCAGAGAGACGAGCTTGTGGATACGCTCAGCGAAGGAAGCGGGCTCCTCGATGGTGAAACCGGAGACAAGCAGGGAGGTCTCGAAGAGAAGCTGGGTGATGGACTTGACGGTGCGGTCGTTCTCGCCGTCAGCCTCGACCTTGTTCTTGAGCTCCTTGATGATGGAGGACTTGGGGGAGATCTCGAAGGTCTTCTTGGAGGACATGTAGGAGGACATGGAGGTGTCACGGAGGGCCTGGGCCTTCATGATACGCTCCATGTTAGCGGACCAACCGAATTGGCCGGTACGGATGGCGCAGGGAGCACCCATCAGCTTGTGGGAGACGACGACCTTCTCGACCTTGTCGCCGAGAACGTTCTTCAGGGCCTTGGCGAGCTCCTCGTACTCCTTCTCCTCCTTCTCGCGCTCGGCCTTCTCCTCCTCGGTCTCCTCGAGCTCGAAGTCCTTGGTGATGTCGACCAGCTTCTTGCCGTCGAACTCCTTCAGCTGAGTGAAGGCGTACTCATCAATGGGGTCAACCAGGTACAGAACCTCGAAGTTCTTCTGCTTGAGGGTGTCCAGGAAGGGAGACTGGGCGACGGCCTTGATGGACTCGCCGGTGATGTAGTACATGTTCTTTTGGTGCTCGGGCATGCGGGTGACATAGTCGGCGAGGGAGGTGGCCTCGTCGCCGGACTTGGTGGACTGGTAGCGGAGGAGCTTGGCCAGGGTAGGGCGGTTCTGGGCGTCCTCGTGGATACCGAGCTTGATGTTCTTGCTGAAGGCGGAGTAGAACTTGTCGAACTGCTCACGGTCCTCGGCGATCTCAGTGAAGAGCTCAAGGGTCTTCTTGACGATGTTCTTCTTGATGACCTTCATGATCTTGTTCTGCTGAAGGGTCTCACGGGACAGGTTGAGGGGAAGGTCCTCAGAGTCGACAACACCCTTGACGAAGCCGAGCCACTCGGGGATGAGGTCGGTAGCATCGTCAGTGATGAAGACACGGCGGACGTACAGCTTGATGTTGTTCTTGGTCTTCTTGGTCTCGAACAGGTCGAAGGGAGCACGCTTGGGAACGAACAGGATGGCGCGGAACTCAAGCTGACCCTCAACGGAGAAGTGCTTGACACCCAGGTGGTCCTCCCAGTCATTGGAGAGGGACTTGTAGAAGGAGGCGTACTCCTCGGTGGTGATGTCAGCGGGGTTGCGAGTCCAGATGGGCTTGGTCTTGTTGAGCTCCTCCTCCTCGATCTTGGACTCCTTGACGGTCTTGGTCTTCTTCTCCTTCTTCTCCTCGTCCTCATCGACCTCCTCAACCTTGGGCTTCTTCTCCTCGTCCTCCTCCTTGGACTCCTCAGCCTCCTCATCGGGGACCTCCTTCTCGGTCTCCTTCAGGACGTGCAGGTAGATGGGGTAGGAGATGAACTCGGAGTGCTTGCGGACAACCTCCTTGATGCGAGCCTCGTTGAGGTAGTCCATCTGCTCATCCTTCAGGTGGAGGATGATCTTGGAACCGCGGCCGAGCTGCTCGCCCTCGGTGTCCTGGGTCAGGGTGAAAGTACCACCAGCGGCGGACTCCCAGACGTACTGCTCATCATCGTTGTGCTTGGAGACGAAGGTAACCTTGTCGGCAACCAGGTAGGCGGAGTAGAAACCAACACCGAACTGACCGATCATGGAGATATCAGCACCAGCGGACAGAGCCTCCATGAACTGCTTGGTACCGGAGCGGGCAATTGTACCCAGGTTGTTGATGAGATCCTACAATTGATTAGCACGGGTATTTCTTGTAAAGATATTGGTGGCTATGGTGATAACTTACAGCCTTGGTCATACCGATACCGGTATCACGGATAGTGAGGGTCTTGTTCTCCTTATCGGGGATGATGTCGATGCGAAGATCCTTGTTGGAGTCGAGCTTGGAGGGGTCGGACAGGGACTCATAGCGAATCTTGTCCAGAGCATCGGAGGCGTTGGAGATCAGCTCACGCAGGAAGATCTCCTTGTTGGAGTAGACAGTGTTAATGATCAGCGAGAGCAGCTGAGAGATCTCAGCCTGGAACTCGAAGGTCTCGGGCATGATGGCGGTGAATTCTAAAAGACGGTTAGAATGATGTATTCAACCAATTCGATGATATATCTCAAAACCAAGATCCTCGAGCCTTTCCGTCTTTCACTTTTCACTCTTCTTCGACTCTTCTTCGACTCACTTCACTTCGATTCCGTCACCGGATTAGAAAAAGTGGAGAAGAGGAGAAGAAGAAAGTGAGAGTGAGAGTCGATGATGGTCGAGAGAATGATAGATGAGGGAGTGTTCCACGTACAAGAAAGATGCTAAAGAAAGAAAACGAGATTGAAATAAAAGAGGAAGAAGAACTGACTGGAGAATATCACCAGAGCAGAATGGAGGGGAGGTGGGGAGATGAAGAAGAAGAAGAGCGGGAAGCTTTTTGTGTTTCCAAAAATTTCTGGTGGGTTTCCACGGCGATCCAGCAACTTCCACCGCTGCTCAGGCAACTTTTGCCCCCAAACAAGGTTGACTTTCTAGAGGGTTCTTACATACTGAGAAATTGCTTTTTTTTGGTATTTCTGCTTGGTTCTTTGTTGAATGACCCACTTCTTATTTCTTTGATTTTAGACTATTTTCTTGGGGAAGCTTTGAGTCTTTTGGCAGAGACTGGGGAGAGTTCATGGGTGCCTGAGGCAGAAATATCTAGAATCTTCGAGATACAGTTCGATTGGAGATGCAGACAGCCAGACAGCAGGGATTGAACGGCAGGGGGTATCTAGACAATGAAAGAGGACAGAGGACAGCATAGAGCTAAGGCAGGGGGAGATATTGTACGACATGGTACTAGATGAATGACATGGATAGTCGAATAACTACTAACACTACTATCTAGCATGCATCTGTATAAAGACCAACCCTGTAATGACAAAATACAGAGGGAGACAGCAAGTAAAGAAGCAACCATAGAGAGAAGCATAGAAAGATAGAAGGATAAACAGATGTAGAACAATGAAAAGATCCGGGACCGAATGGCACGACACCTCAAAACCCTGGAGCTTGCTATGCTAAATAAAATATGCGATATAGGCCTGGTGTAACACACAGGTCATGGCAAAAAAAGATAAACGAGAAGGTGTCAAAAGGGGGGAAGGAGACAGGGAAAATGTAGAGTCATGATCATGAGGTTGGACAGCCAACTGTCAGACCAAAGGACAAGCGATGTGGAAGAGCGAGATAAAAGAAACCAGAAACAAAAATGGCACAAGACATGATTCACGATAAAAGAGATAGAAACACAATTGCCCAGACTGGGAAGGGAAAGAGAAAAACGACTTTTTCCAACCAACCCGGACCCAACCGCTAATATGCACTGTGACAGAAGAAAAGGACGAGCCGAGTCACATAACATAACACATAGTCATTAAAACCAGAGGCAAAAAACATGGGAAGAATGATAAGAGATCACAAAATGTCGGATTAATACAGAGCCTTGAAAATCATCCCGAGGGGCGAGGTAGGGGAGGAAACGTTAAATGGTGGAGGGAGGAGAGGATAGGGAAGAGAGGAAAGTCATGGCTTAAGCAGCCTGGGCCTGGCTCCGGCCCTTGTTGGCAGCGACGTTACCACCACGGCCACGGGGAGCAAAGCCTCCACGACCCTCACGCTGGAAACCTCCACGGCCCTGGCTACCAGCACGATCTCCACGGCCACGACCAGCAGGACCACGGCCAGCACCACCGTTGCTGCCGTAGGCACCCCCACGAGGACGACGCTCCTCAAGGACGATCTGCTCACCGCTGACCTGGTGGGGGTTGGCATTGACGGCAGCAGAGTAGCCTGAGGGCTCAGCAAACTCAACGAAAGCGCAGTTCTAAGAGACAGTGTTAATGAGGGCTCAAAAAGAGGAGGGAGGGATTAGATGAAAATGCATACCTTTTGGCGGCTGACGTCGAGGTAGCTGACCTTGCCGAAACGTGACAGAGTCTGCTTGAGAGCATTGGCGTCAATCTTATCAGTGACGTTCTTGATATAGCCCAGAGTGGTTTGTTGCTCGCCGGCACGGGATTGGGTCTTCTTGTGGTCGGAACCGGCGGTCTGCCAGCCATCAGCAGGGGCAGACTCTTGGGGACGAGCCTCGGCTGCAGGGGCAGTGGGAGCAGCTGCAGGAGCGGCCTGAGGAGCAGGGGCAGCAGCCTTAGGAGCAGCCGGGGCGGCGGCGGCGGCAGCGGGGGCAGCGGGAGCGGCAGCGGGAGCGGCAGCGGCGCCAACCTTGGAGGCAATGGAGGCCCAAGACTTGGGGACGGCTGGGGCAGCGGCAACAGGCTCCTTCTCAACGGGAGCCTGCTTCTCGGCGACAGGAGAGGGCTCAGGAGTCAAAGGCTTCTCCTGCACAACCTCGGGGACGACAGCAGGAACGGGAGCCTCATCCTCCTCGGGAAGGGTGCCGTTGGTCTGAGGGGTAGCCTCAGCGGGCTTCTCGGCCTCACCATTGGTCTCCTGCTCAAGCTTCTCGTCAACCTTGTTGACCGCAGTCTCGTCAGTCACCTGAGCATCCTCGACGGCGGGGGCCGGGGCAGGCTCGGCCTCTTTGGGAGCCTCAACAGCCGGGGCAGCCTCAGCCTCCTCAATGATCTCATCCTCTTCCTCCACCAGATAACGGAAGATGTCGTTCAGCACGTAGTAGCCGTTAGGCTGCTGAGCCAGAACAAAGGTCTGGATGAACTTGCGAGAGGGCTCAGACTTGTTGGAGATCTCACCGATGACGGTAACCAGGATGTTATCAAAGGACGCCTGGGAGTCAACGTTGAGAACGCGGACCTTGCAGTCCTGGAAGTCGAGCTGCTTGATCTTATCGTTGATGGCCTATCGTGAATGACATTATTAGCGCTGGATATTGCTGGGCGAGGGAACTAGCTCGAAGTGACTCACCTTGGTACCAATGGCGACGGGAACAGACTCGGCCTCGGTGCCAAAGACCAACTGGGATCGGCGAGAGTAGAACAGGTGCAGCTTGTCAGGGTTACGGCTCATGGTAGTGTAGTACTGCTCAACGAAGAACCAGCCCACCTCATCCTTGGGGATGTCGCTCTTTTGCTCGGTAGTCGGGGTGGCGGTGGTAGGGGTGGAGGACTGGGCCGGCTGGAAGTTGGCCGCAGTGTTCATGGTGGCATGGGCATGGTTGAATGACTCAGGGTAGGCGTGCTGAGCAGGGTAGTTACCATTGAGAGGAGCTTGGGTCATGTCGGCCATGGTGATAAGAGGGGTTCTTTTTTTTTCCCGTTTTATGGAAAATGAAGTCGAATGAAAGTAACCGAGGGTACTGGATGAGAATGTCGCCCGAGGAGAGATGAAAGAAAAAAGACTCTCCAAGAATAGACCTTGAAAATGTCTAAGAGTGTTTGATAGAGGGAGCTTTTTGGAATATTTTTCGCTTGATTCAACTATAGATCTGTCAGTTCATATTATCTCCACACACAGTCCAGCCGGAGTGGCCAGAACTCACAATGCGAAAATGGACCAAGCACCAATGCAAGAATTGAGAATAGCAAAAGGAACGGAAGAAGAGAAAGCGCTGAGTCGAAGTCGCAAATATACTCTTTAGGAAGATGCAGAGAGCGTCCACAAAGTATAGATGGAAGGTGGAGTGGAATTTACTGGAAAAGACTCTTGTGCGGATGAGATCACAGTCGGTGGGAAGATGGGATAGTGTCGAGGAAGAGGCTGACAATGCGGGAGATGAATCAGATTGGCGTGTGTGAACCGGGTGGAAGGTCGAAAAGGAAGCAGAAGAGCGAATCGAAGTTGTTGGAGGAGAAGAATTCACTTTGGAGAAAAAGCAGCTTCGTCGACTGCGACTCCGTGCGGGTTTGCGTGGGCTTGGCATGATTCACCGCCTGGCAGAATTAGACAGCGCAGCAGCACAGCAGAAGGGCAAAATGATATCAAAGAAATAGAGATAGTATTGGTATCCAATGTTGATGTGAGGACTCAAAAGGAGGAGAGAATCACTGGCAATAGATTGTCAGGTCCGGGTCAAGCATTATTAGTATGCATTCATACTATGCGGCCAAGACTAGGCAGAAGAGGTCTGCTATACGTTCTTATCTCTACAAGTAGCAATAGAGAAGACTATATAAAAGATTTTCAGTTTCAAATAGTAGATATTTGGGAAAACACAAGAATCATGCAAGACTTTATTCATCAAATGAGAAAACGCCCTAAGAAAAGAGAGAAAAGACAATCTGAAAAGAAAAAGGGGGGTATGATGAGACATGAACCTGACAGAAATGTAACAAAAAGCGATCGTATCATAGAGACCTCGTAAAAGGCCCCGCTGAGTTGAGCGAAGAAAAAGGATAATCAAAGATTCGAACAGGAATAGACAAAGCGAGGCAAAACGTGACAGAAAGTAGACAGTCATCGCAGAGAGCAAAAGCCTGCCCCTAGACTTATAGGCTGCAAGTCGGTTTTTGATAGACTGCTACTCCAGGACCAGAGAACCCAGTACTAAGAAGAAGCCGTACCTGCCGTCTTTTCACTGAGAGAAGGCTTGCGCATCACTGCATCTTGACTTGTCATCCGTCGACCAAGGGCGCGCTCAACCTTAGCACCAAGAGCCAGTTTATTCAAGTTATCGGATTTCTCAGCCGTGGGCACAAACCGTTGTGCTTGGAGGGGTTTGTTTTCGAGACGCTCGAGACCATCGCCGAGATGAGTGATGTCGCGGATTCTGGGATCGCCGGAGGGTAGACTTCCAATTGTGCGCTCGGAATTTGCCAGCGAGGGACTGCCGCTGATTGTGGAGAAGCGCTTAGAGTTGCGGTTCTAGTAGATATAGTGTTAGTATTATCATCAACGCCGGCATGAACGAATCAAGTGATTCTGGTTCTGGTTTTGTGATATGCGCGTGGGGAGGGGAGGATCATCGTGACTTGATTTTTTTGAAAGCGCGTCGAAGAGGGTGATGATATAGTGTGTTAAACGGTAGACTTCACGTACCGAGTTGGTCATGATGGGTCGCTCTGAGTCGAGAGAAGGTTGGCGAGCCATTTTCTTTGCTCGATGTTGAGAAGGGAGGTGGTGGGCGAGTATTTAGGAATGGAGTGAGTGGCCGAATGGGGAATTCCTATGGCCGGAGGGGGGTGGATTAGCACGGGATCCTCGGTCCAATCAATCCAGTGCAGAAGAGTGGAATCGCATGGTCTGTTTCTCTAGGAGCAAATTGGGTAGACATACACTCAGATCGTATGGTGTTCAAGAGTTAAGATGGTGGGTATTGGTGTTGGTGATGGTGTTGAGTTTTTGGTGTTGGGGCGAAGTATCTTTGGAGGGGATGATCTTATACGGAGTCAACCCCAGCTGAAAGAAAGAGTGAAAACACACACACAAGACCACGCGAAAGCGGGACTGAGACAGATCGAGCCAATGCAGAGACGGTTGGGTATTTTTGAAGAAAGACGACTCAGGAGGTCGAAACGGAGTGGGTCAAGACGGCGGTGGGGGGGAAAAGGAGTGCGGATCTTCGTCGGTCAGAGGGAAGCAGAGTAGTGGAGTAGCGAGTATTGTAAATCAGGAATGTGGAATGATGAGTCGAGGTGTCTTAATGAGAATATAAAGTATGTATCAAGTAGTAGTTGAGATGATATATGCAATAAAGTTGAGTATTAAGTGTATTGAAGAGTATACTATTGTATAAGAATATTAAAATGCACGAAAGAAGTGGCTGGTGGGACTTTGCCACGTGCGATCAGACAAGTGAGGTCATTCTATAATTTATGATAAGTTGATGTAATTGATGTAATGTCATACTATATACGGAGTATAATATAATATATATTATTTATATATAAAATATCAATTAGTGATACTAATACCAATAATAAATATAGAAAAGAGTATGTCATGTATAGACAGTTGTACTATGTGAGTATGCAGATTGTAGCAACTGAATTGTGAGCGACGAGTCGGTCTTGGCACGCCCGCACATTCTTCACTCGCCGCAATTCACAACTCAACCTCGTCCAACCATGCCGAAACCAAAGTCCCTTCTAAAAGACTTCAAGCCAAAGAAAAAGGCTGCTAAGCAGGTACGTACAAACAGAAGAAGAGATCATTATTTCATTTATTCATCTTTCTTTCTCTTTTATTCATCATATCTTTCTTCTGTATCATTTTGATATCCCCCCACGCTGCCGGACCGGTATCAATATCATACTATACATATAGCTTCAAGCTACCACAAATACCCTATAACTGTCCCTTTTTACTCTCTTCCCTCATTGATATTCGTTGATATCTACTACAATAGTGTAGTGTTCATCAACTCCATTTCACCACATCAAAGACATATGCTAACATACCCCAGTCAACTCCGGTCACGGCCGATGACTTTCTCGCTGGTATGAATACATGATATTCCGCTGCCACTTTATCAACATATCGAACTCAACTAATTGATATATCCAGCCGGCGTCGAACTAGAAGAAGCTGGCGAAAAATGGCGAGCTGGAGATGCAGCCAAGTCCATGCGTTTCTTCATGCGCGCTATTACCAATTACGATGATGGATTGCAGAAACATCCTACTGCTTTCGATTTAGCTTACAACAAGTACGTTCTTTCTATCTGACTACATTTTCATTTTCTGGATTTTTCTGGATTATTCTTGATTTTTTTTTTCTTTGAACGTGATGAGTCCAGCTCGCTAACACAATTCCAGAGCACGAGTACAATATGCAATTACTCAACACCCCAAATTAGCCGCTCAACTACCGGCTCCACAAACAGAAATCCTCCAAGTAGCTCTCCAATCACACAGAGACGCTCTATCACTGGATCAAGATAACGCCGACGTTCTCTTTAACAGTGGACAGGTTCTAACGAGTCTTGCTGAGGCAATCGCAGATACCAAGCATCCGGGTGAAGAGCAGTTGATGCAGGCTAGTACCTATCTGCAAGAAGCGATTGAATTATTTCAACGATGTTTGGTATTGCAGGAAATGAAGTACACGGAACTGCAGGAAGAGATGGAGCAGATGGATTTGCCTGAACAGGAAGAACAACCTCAAGCTCCGCAACCGCAGCCACAGCGACAACCCGCGGAACAAATTACCGAGTCCGAGGACGATCCCCAGGAGCACTGGGCTGCAATTGTCGAGCCTGTCACTAAAAATACACTCGTCGATACGGCTGTCGCCCAGTTGGACACCTTGACTGCACTATGCAATCTACTCACCTCCAACCCTGCTGCCGGTGGCGTCGGTTGGGTGCAGGAGTATTCGTCCGAGTTAATTCAAACCCGACTCCCCGCCTATGTAGAAGGCTCGGACAGACAGTACGAGGCGGCGCTATCAAGGGCAAAACTCATCTGTGCAATTCACGAGGTCCTCTACCGAGGTGGTCACACGGATGTCCAAACGTACCAGCAGGAAGTTGGCCAGGCATTCGGGGCAGATCTGGACGTCTCGGCGGATCCAGAGGGACTTTGCCATAAAGCAGATGCACTGACATCCCTGAATGCTGCATTCGCCGAGGTACCCCCACACGAGGACCCTGAGACTCTAGAGCTTTCAATTACCGCGCGATGGCAATCACTTTCAGCGGCATTGGACGCACTGACAGCAGCGAGTAAGTTGCCCAATGCCGAAAACTTGCCTAAAATCCATCTCGCGAGAGGAGATGCAGAGTTGCAGCGATGGAGACTTGGACGGCAGCCATGGAATCATGCAATGGCCAAACAAAACGGTGCCACACTCTTGCGTAATGCACAGACTTATTACCGTGGAGCTGCAGCGCTAGCTCGTCGTGACGGGGCTGTCATTGAAGAGCGCGATGGGTCGTGTAAGGAGGCTATTGCTTCTGCAATGGAAGGTCAAAATACCAAATTGCAGGATCTCAAGATGAAATCTCTTGATCAAGTGATCACTGTCGCGACGGAGATGGTGGAGGATGGAATGGTTGAAGCCACCGAAATGAGCGCTTTAATCTCATAACCCGAGTTGATAGTTAGAATGAACTTTACAACCTTTAAAAGCGAGATTTCCATGCCAGTATCAAAGACCCGAACGGTTGTTCATTTCTTCGTCCATTTGTATCGCATCTTCACGTGTATGGTTTTCCTGAGTAAATTGTCTCGACGCAGATGCAGCACCCTCCACATCAGAAACAACAGACTCAAGATGAGAAAGAAGCTTTTCAATCTCTAACCGCTGCGCCTGCACCGTTTTCGCGAGTTCCGCGTTCTGCGCATGCGTTGCTTCAAGCTTGTTGTCCAGTGTTGACTGTACTTCTTTTAGGTAAGGGGTAAGATGTGCTTTGTAAAGCTCGTCGGCGCCAAGGGTATGCGGACTGGATAATGTTAGCTTGTCTCAAAACGCAGCAGATCTAAACATGGAATTAAACGTACGCTTCGCCCTGTTTACCACTATCACCACTCGCTTCTTTCCTCTCCCTTGCTTCAGAAACAAGTCGATCAAGTTCATTCAAATGCTCAACTGCCTCCCTCTCTTCAACAATCTCCTCAAACTCCGCCTTGGCACTCTCCTCCAATTTCGCATTTAATTGCCTCCAAACATTCTCTAGGCTGGCTGGTACATGTCGCGCGGGTGTCGGGAAGCAGCTCGCGAAGTTCGAGTACGAATTTGCTTTCAGTGTGCGTGCTAGCGCTTGCTCGAATACTTGGTGAAGACGCGATGCGCGGGGACCGAGGGGAGGGGTTGTCGAAGGTTGGGTAGGATGGTTGTTTGGTGGCATGATGGTATACCCTGGTCTGAATTGTATTTTCTCCGTTATATTGGGCTTGGATACGAATGCAGTCTGCGTTGAATTGGCTTGGAGTCTTGTTGTTGTTGTCTTCAGGAATTTGGGCTTTACTGGTACCGTGACGCGATGGTCACGTGAGATATTCAGTGTAGAAAGATTGTATGTACGATTTTGGAGGCATTTGCTAATTGTCATTTTGAAATTATTAATTGGAGTGATTACTTCCACTTATTCAAATCAACCTGTATTTTCTTTATTTCTGGGCCAAATGATGTGCTCGTTGGACTATTTCCATTTGACTGCCGATATAGTATATCAGCAATGTCTCATAGCGTACTTCTCAACTAATTCGAATATAAAATACAAGATATCACATTAAAGCAGAAATAAAAATAACAGAATAGCTCCAAGTAAAATAAAATCAAGGAAGACTACTTTGAGAAGCCTTTCGCTGCGCAGATAACCACTTGAAATCCTTCCAAATAATTTTAAACGCAGGCCATGATATAGAAACATAAATCAAACTATTCCAAAACCCCTGTAACGGAAGAACAAAACTCGAAGCAAAATTCAATCCAAAAGAAAACTCATCTGGCCGAGCAAAAGAGACTACCCGATTCATTGTCGAAGGAACCTATCACCAATTAGTCAAGAACCTCTCGTCTACTAGTTACATATATCAATCGCAGACTCACCCACGTCACAAGCAATGCAATGAAAAATAACATTGCATATTTCGTGTAAGCCCAGGTAGCAGTGTTATTTTCTCCAGACGTTGTCCGTCGAGACTGTGCCTCCAACCGATCACCATGCGAAACATGTCCGTTTTGAATAACTCCCGAATCCGGCCGTGAATTAAACAATCGACCCGAAGTATTTGGAGTCATTTCTCCCTGAAAGGTACCCGTTGGATCAGACCTACTTCCCCCTTGTATAGTCACCGAGTATGGCGTGAAGCTAGGTGGGTAATGGTGACCTTGCTGAGCCATGGAGGTACTTGCAGCATCGCTGTGCGGCAGAGATAAACGTTCTGGCACCGAGTAGGCGATGTCACTGGTTACCTTAATACCGCTCATTTTGACGAGAGGAGAATTTCTCGAATCAACACGTCCGGAATCAAACGAGTCCATATTCCCGATATTTCGGAATTCACGTCGCTTCTGATAAATGACTGATCCGGCACGAATATAAATTGCGAAGGTGAGGATGATGACTAGCCAAACAGGTCCATAAAATATAGCTATTCGAAGCCAATCCCATGGTTTTGATATCCAGCACCATAACTGCAGGAGGTATGTAAGATTAGCCACGTGAAAGGATGAAGGGGTGGAAGATTTGGGTAGACTTACAATAGCAGAACCATATATTCGGCCTAGAGCATCTGATTTGATGAAAAAGTAGGTGAATGCTGGAATGAAAGGTAGACCGTAGCAGAAGAGAAAATACTTCCACTCCAAACGACGTAGTTGTTCTGAATTATATTTGTAGAAGAATGTAAGGTAGACATTACAAGCCATGGCGAATGTCCAAAGAGCATCAGCAGGCATAAACCTAATTTTACAATCTTGATTAGTATCCAGGTATACCGAGTAATGAGTACTCTAAACAGAGCTGGTAATGCTCACCATTGAATCAAAAATGCCTGAAACTGACATAATGGACTTCCAACGCCGGCACGTATACCGTCTTGTGATATCAAAGTCGCTATATTGGTCATGATGTTCCCCCACGAAGCATAAAACACAAGACGATTAATCGGTTTCCGAAATGATCTCGATCCAATAAATGTAGCCACAATCACGAATGTCCCGACAAGCGAGATAGTAGAGCAAACGCGTTCAGCGACTGAAATGGCGAGTTTTTGCTCTGCGGAGGGTGAGCCCATGATTGGTTTGGGGTTACCCTCAGGCGTCTTTGTGAGCGAGTCGTATGTACCATCAGTCTCGATGTCCAGAATATCAATTCAGAGTGACCCTTTGTAGTGAGTGAGTTTAGATATCGAGCTGAGAATCGTAGTTTGATAAACTTGATGTATCGCGATGCTCGTTTCATAGGTGAGGATATATGATTTTCCCGTGCTGATATCTCGGAGGCCTGAAGAATCTCCGTCAGACAGCTATAAGGTATGAGCTCATCATACAGGAGGTACTAGTCGAGTATAGGATTCAGTGAAAATCAGCACAATCAGCGCACACAGTAACCAAAGACCCATTATATCAATACATCTTCTCAGTTGAGAACGACAGGGTCATATCCCTCGAACAAATAAAAAACAATCATTTCCGCGAAACACAAAGAATGAAAATATGAACGATTCTTTGAAAAACACAGTATTAGCCCCCCCCTCGATATCTCCTTTTTGACGGGGTCTTCTGACAGCATCTCTTTTTTGCGGGGTTCAGTCCTTTTTCTTTTCTTTTCTATCCTTTCAATCCCGATTTGTTAGATGATTTTCTTGGTTCTCCAATCGTGATAGACTGCACCTTTTTCTTTTCCCATGGATCATCCCCGGTAACTTCATCCAGTCCAATATTTACGAAAGTAATTACTAGTGAGGATCGGGCTTGGGGGCGATATTTGCTTCGAGTTTCTAGATTGTGAGTTTAGCTTGGGCTCGGAATGAAAGGCCCGGGGTTTCTCATGAAGATGTCGATTCCCGTGTGTGACTCAGTCTTATGCGAATCATTTCTTTGAATTCGTTTCTTCGTCCAATGAAAGGATTTGCATTCAGTTGGGATTCAAATAGTTCATTGTGGTACAGAAAGGAGGTTCTGTTTAATCCCCCCCCCCCCCCCCCACGAAAAAGACAATCTAGATGGAGATAACTGCTCAGGGTGGCTTGGGGGGATTTCTGGTCCAAAGCTAAGCTATGCGGATTGCTTTTTTGTGGCTTGGGAAGGTTTGGACTACGAGTAATTTGAAGGTGGCTGAGGGCTCTTTAACAAAGGGCTTTGTTTGATTTATGCTTATGTCGAAGTAGTTAGGCTGGATTTGAAATTTGAGGGTTGGAATATTCGCAGTGGGTTGGGTATAGAATGAAGATGGGGGATGGGGGGCTTGGTTACTCATTTACGTATTGTTTCAATGTACACGTAGTCGAATAGAATAGGGCATGCCAATTGATTCTAGGTAGAAGAGTAACCCAAGCGACTTGGAGGAGGATATGGGACAAGTCTTCCACTTGGACAACGTTGATACAGAGCGAAGTGCAATTTCCAACAGATCACTCCCGTTCCTCTCCTTTGGTGTAAAGCCACTGGCTCCAAGAGAGAACCAAAACCAAAAGTTATTAGAAATCGAAAAAAAAAGAAACATGAGACATTGCAAAAAGGAATGAAGAACAATCAAAGAGATTCCATTATCGGGTATAACGCCGAATTCACCTTGCGATAGTCTAATCATCATCTCGTCACGCAGTGATTTTTCCACCCCTCACCAGATAATCCTAGTACGCAGACTGAGGAGGAATCATACCACCATAAGCGCCGGCCATCTGTTGTTGTTGCTGCTGCTGCAATTGAGCTTGAAGTTGAGGCAAATCGTGGAACCAGGGATGTTGAAGGGCGTCAGCGGCACTAATACGCATTTCTGGACGAAGTTGAAGCATTCGGTTAAGCAGGTCTAATCCGAGCGGATCAATCTGGGGTAGAATGAGACCCAGATCTTGCGTCGCGTAAACATGGAACGTCGGCTTATATTCCGGGAGTTGCGAGATCCCGGGCCAAGAGCGTTCCGACGGCGTTCCCATCAATCGGAAGATTTTCAACAATTGGTCTTCGTTGGTGGTTCCGGGGAACAAAGGTCGACCTGTATACATTTCGGCCATGATACAGCCAGCAGACCAGATGTCGATACTGGTATTATAGGTGCGAGAGCCGAGGAGAACGTCTGGAGCTCGATACCATAATGTGACGACTTCGTTGGAGAAAGTGTTGACGGGGATACCGAATGCTCGGGCAAGACCGAAATCACCCAATTTGAGTTGACCCTTCTTGTTGATGAGGAGATTCTGAGGTTTCAAGTCACGGTGGAGAACCCTATTCTCGTGACAAAATGCGATGCCCTTGAGGAGTTGGTGCATGAAGGATTTGATTGTAGGGGGATCGAGTTGGCCCCGATCTCCGCGAGTGTCCATATATCTCTTCAAGTCCTTGTCCATGAATTCAAAGACTAGCATGAGTTTGTTCTCGGTGTGGATGACATCGTAGAGGGAGACGATGCTTTCGTGTTTCAGCTCTTTCATTAGGGAGATCTCTCGGATGGCGGTTGAGGGCGTTCCTTCTTCGGAGTCGAGGTGGATTTCTTTCAGGGCGACCATTTCACCGGTCTGGCGATTGCGCCCTTTGAAGACCTGATATTGTCAGCGGGGAATGAGATGCGCGGCATGCAGCGCGGCAACAAGCCAGCACACCGGCAGGGCCGGCAGGGCCAACAGGGAAAGCGCAGGGAGTACGACCAGTGTCGGACAGTCGAAGGTGATCGTGATCAGGAAGAAAGGAAACGTACAGTGGCATAAGTTCCTTCGCCGAGCTATATATGGAAACGGTGTCAGTTGCAGGATGGTAGATCGGTGAGCAAAGGGTATGACCTTTTCCAGTTGCTGGAACGAGCTGGGTTGTTGGGCTTTGTCCATGATCGGTTGTGAATGTTTGACCGGAGCTGGAGGATTTGAGAAGAGAAATGAAGCGGGCGAGACGAGGGATGAAGGGTGGAGGACAGCAGAAACCCTGAGGCGCTCCATGATGAAGGAAAGCCCCGCGAAGTGGAGAATTGCGATGGGCGATTACATACTCTCACTATGTACAATCTAAATATACTATGTACACTACAGAATAATCAATTATATTCACTATACTTATATTACAATAGTTTTGAATATGTGTTTACTGACACTGTTATTATAATATATTGTAGCATAATTAGTATATTATCACTACCGAGCTATACTATTCAACAGAGACACCACCCCCGGCAGAATAGCCTGTGCGGGATGACTGCAGCGTACATCAGAAGAGTCCGACTCGACCGATCCAAACAGAACAGCCTCATTTCTCACGCCGCCAACATTGATAATCCCAATGGGCATGCCTCGTTTGTGTGCTCGTTCCACTAAGCGCCAGGCCGAATATGTGGCCAAACTACTACCGAGTACCAGGAGACGCCCTGCATCGTCAATCGCCTCTTCAGCCGCCGTCTTCACAGTAGGATCAATATTCTCCCCAAACATAATCACAGCAGGTTTCAATACCCCAGCATTTGAAGTATCCATCCAGGCACCATCTTGCTCCACTTCCACTCGGGCTTTGGTCCCATCTTTCAAAGTGGGAGGGTTCTCAAGACAAGTCTCACAGGAAGGATAGCGGAAAGTGGAATAAGGTGCTTCGGCCAGATCGACATCACCATCTGGATTCAACTTCAACCCTTTCCGCCGTTGTTCGTCCGGATTATCCGTATCCAAAGCCCCCTGTTCAACCATCCGAGCGAGAAACTCCGCCCATGCCGGGTTCAATTTTTCCAGCGACGCTTGGAATTTCTCTCGGGGAAATTGATTGCGACAACTGGTACAGACGACGGATCGTAGATATCCGTGTAATTCCAAGGTAGATAAATCCGGATGCGCAAGGGAATGAAAAGAATCAACATTCTGCGTCACAACAGAACTAATATACCCTTTCATTCCGAGATCTCGAATAGCTTCATGAGTTGCATTAGGTCGAGCATTTACAAGACCGGGCCATCCGACAAAACTTCGAGCCCAATATCGTTTCCGCGACTCATGATGCGACACGAATTCATGGAAGTAAATGGGTCGATAGGATTTATTCCGACGATATGTCCCTTGTTCTCCACGATAATCAGATAGACCCGATGCGACGGAGATTCCGGCACCGGTTAAGAGGATCGTTTGGGCTTGTCCTCCTACATCGATACCTCGAAGGTGCGGAGATGGAGGAGCGGCAAGGAAGTGGTGGATTGCATCAATTGCACCCGAAACTGATCTCGCAGATGGAGGAAATATAATAGCAGGAGGTAAAGGACCCGTAAAGGGGATTCGAATCGCAGGCGTCGTCATTGAAGACGCAACATTTCATCGCGAGTTCTTGGCGGAGGTGACGTTGTTGTGTCTTGGCGATTACCCGATTACTCCGATTACTCATTTTCAGCAATAGCAGTTATTATTAGAGTATATTGTATTATTATATGTATATTATACTATAGAATAGAGTATAGAGTAGTATAGAGTATACAATAACGTATAGTAATTAATGCAATATCATTAGGCTGATCTAGTATATTAACTATATACACTACACTGCGTATACTGACTATGTAAGACCACCCGCTTCACTGATTCCCGATTACATGATTCACACTTCTCCCCTCCCTCTCCTCCTATTCTCTCCAATTCTCATTCTATTCCATTCCAATTTCAGTTCCAATTCCAGTTTGATATAATTCACCCCTCTAACACTAGTCCCATGGTTTCAAACTAATTCAGCCCCCCCTCCGTGCTCGCGTGCCTCGTCCTAAATTTAAGGGCCGTGATGCCGCTGACGCAGCCTTTGCGGTGCAGGCTTCGTCCCTCCCTCCACTCTCTCTTCAAAGCCTCCAGTCTCCGTGGATCTGCAAGACGTGTACTCACTTCCTCCGCTCCTTTAAGAATCCCCAATTCATCACATCTCTCTTATGTTCGATCTCCTTCGCGTCTTCCCATAACTTCCCTCTCAATGTCACAATCCAGGGGCCATGCTGGTCACAGCCACTCTCACGGCCATGGTCATGGTCATGGCCATCACCATCATCACCACGATAACGTCTACTTGACTTCCACAAATAAAAATGATGCCGGGGTACGCATTACTCGCATTGGTTTGGTCGCCAATTTGGCCATGGCTATTGGTAAATTTATTGGTGGTTATGTCTTTCATTCCCAAGCTTTGATTGCGGACGCCTATCACGCCCTCACCGATCTCGTCTCTGATTTCTTAACGCTTGGAACGGTCGCCTGGTCTATTAAACCGCCCAGTGAACAATTTCCTAATGGTTATGGAAAAGTTGAGAGTATCGGGGCGTTGGGTGTTAGTGGTCTCCTCCTTTGTGGTGGTGTGTTTATGGGGTTGAATGCAGGACAGGTCCTGCTCGCGCAGTTCTACCCAGATGTCGCGGAAACCGTGGCTCATTCAGGGATTCTCGGTCATGGTCATGGTCACTCACATAGTCATGGTCTCGAGGTCTTCGGTCCTAGTATTCATGCGGCTTGGTTGGCCGCCGGATCAATCGTTATTAAGGAGTGGCTGTATCATGCTAGTAAGTTTCACCTGGGTCAGCCCCGTGAATACACACACTAACGACGAATCAAATAGCTATGAAAGTTGCCGAAGAACGTAAATCTTCCGTCCTCGCTTCCAACGCTATTCACCACCGAATCGATTCCCTGACCAGTATCGTCGCGCTCTTCACAATTGGCGGAAGCTATGTCTTTCAAGATGCCACCTGGCTGGATCCGGTTGGCGGACTTTTGATCTCCCTGATGGTGATCAAGGCCGGTTGGGGTAATACCATTACATCGCTCTTGGAATTAGCAGATACAACCGTGGACGAAGATGTCAAGGAGAACGTTCAAAAAGCCGCCGTGAAAGCATTGAATCAACTCGCTGAAGGGGAACAAGTGGTGATTCGAGATGTTCAGGGTATGAAATCTGGACAAAATTACCTGATGGATGTCGAGGTTGCTGTGCCTGGAGCGTGGGCCCTTGATCGATCTCGAATTGTTGAGGAAACTGTTCGCAAGGCGATTGGTGATAAAGTTCGCGGAGTCAAGCGTGTTAAATTCCGCTTTGTTCCTATTGAGAAGCCTGAACTTACTTTCCAAGAGGAATTTATTACTCAGAATACTGAGGCTAGTCCTGAGTCTGAGTCCCTTGATGATCATGATCATGAACATGAACATGAACATGAACATACACACGCCACTACCTCTGGCTCCAAGCAGGATGATACTACTCCTACTCGGAGAAGGTAATGTCAGGCGAGATGTGATGCACAAAGGTTAGGAGTATGGGTTTATATTGATACCCTGGGCAGAACAGTGTGTATCTGTATTTGTATAGACGAGCTGATAGAGCAATACATTGACAGTATACAATATCTCAGTTAGACAGCATCCTTTTGCATATGCACATGTATATTTTATGTCTGCCACTTTATAGGCAATCAATTCAGCATGCATACTTGGTCATTCTCTTATTGTTCCAACATCTATACTGCGACAGATTTGTCCACACCTAGACTGAAGGCATACTAGATTCTCAAGACTATACATTCTATTCTTGAGTCACACTCTATGCATTACAATATTACAGTAATTGATATTATCGATATTCAGTGTATTTCTATGAGATACTTATATAATTTACACTTTAATATGTTCTTCAATTTTTCCCTGCAAATTTGTAGATAAACTATCACAGTGGCTTAGTCAGCACTCTTACAGCAGAATCGGTCAAATGAATCATTTCTACTGCGTTGAAGTGAAAAAGAAATGTATATTAAGTATATCCTGACTGGCTGTTAATTATTACCTTTTTTTTTAAAAAAAAAAAAAATAATATTCATGACTAGTAGTCTACTATAACATTGTGTAGACGATAGAATAAAACTGCTGTAATTCTTCATCACGCAGCACCTTGCCCTATTGGGACACACTCAAAATTCCCTCGAGTCTGTCAATTCTAATTCTCTTCTCTTTCTACAATATTCATACACTTAATAAACTTCACCTTCCTCATTTTTCTTCCCATTCCACTCTATTTGATTAAGATTACTGCGTCATTCGTCCAAACGAGAGCGGAGCCACGGGCAATCCCCGATTTGATGTGTTCCTCCACCGAAAAACAATTTTGAACCCAACACACATCCTTCCCCTCCGTCATCTGCACCTCTCCACGTCCACACTCTGAGGGAGTTTGGCTGGTCGAAGATGGAAGATCAGGTATGTTATAACTATTTCCCCTTTTTACTTTCTGACTTGAAGAAAAAAAAATATTCCATCCACCTCTATCGTTCCCTTTGTCAACCCCTCCCCCACTGCCCCTCTCCGATCCTCCGACTCGACGCAGAAAAACGGCGCATTGACATATTGCCCACTTCTAGGTAGCAAATGCAATTGAGATTGCCTGGAATCCCCTCTCCGACCAAGCCCTAAAGTCGCAAGCATTCGACTATCTGAACCAACTCCGCTCCGATCCCTCCGGATGGCAGGTCTGTTTGAGCCTCTTCATCAAATCTCCCCCACAACCTGAGATCGTACGACACACGAGTTTAGAAATTGTCAACAGTGCTGCTCAAGCCGGTGTGATCGATTTAGCCTCCTTGGTTATTGTCAAGGATGGCTTGTTGTCATATCTAAGACAGGTCTACGGTCCTGATGGCACTGCTGCCCCCGATGCACCCTACATTCAGAACAAAATTGCACAGACCATCACTTTCCTCTTTTCTGCTCTCTACGCCAACGGTTGGGAATCCTGCTTCGACGATCTCTTAAGTCTCACCTACAAATCTGCTTCCAGCTCCACTCGCGATAACCCACTCGGAATTGTGTTTTACCTTCGAGTTGTGAATTCGATCCACGAGGAAATTGGTGATGTACTGGTCTCACGGTCTCGAGGGGAGCAGGATAAGGCGAACAGTTTGAAGGATTTGATTCGGGAACGGGACATGCAGAAAATTGCCAGTTCATGGCAGGAGATTCTCTCGGCATGGCAAGATGGTGAGGATGTCGTTGTCGAGATGTGTCTGAAAGCAGTTGGAAGTTGGGTCAGCTGGATCGATATTAGCCTTGTTGTGAATCAGACTATGCTCGATTTATTGTTCCAATTGCTTGGACGAGCGAAGAAGCAGGAATTACGCGATGGGGAACGCCGAGTGCGTGATGCGGCTGTGGACGTCTTTACTGAGATCATTGGCAAGAAAATGAAGCCAACCGACAAGATCGAGATGATTGATTTCTTGAAACTCAATCTGATTGTCACCGAACTTTCAAACAGCCCACCCTTGCACCAGAATCGATCAACCCCCGAATACGACACTGACCTGGCGGAAACCGTGGCGAAACTTGTCAATATCACCGTTCTGGATATCATTCGTGTATTAGAAGCCGATGCTGGCCCGGTCAAGGAGAAAGCAGACAATCTTCTGCAGGAATTCGTGCCCCATATGCTTCGTTACTTCTCCGATGAATACGATGAAGTTTGCTCGACTGTCATTCCCTGCGTCAATGATATGCTCACCTACATCCGCAAGCTCAACAAATCTAACCCATCCTACGAGGCCGGAAATGCCGAACTTCTCCGTGGTTTCTTGACAGCTATTATCGCAAAGACTCGCTACGACGAGACATCAGACTGGGGTAGTGAAGACGACCAAACAGATGAGGCTGAATTTCAAGAACTGCGCAAGAGGCTGGGCGTTTTACAGCAAATCATTGCCACAGCTCACGAAGAGCTCTATATAACTGTGATTGCGCAGTCGGTAGAAAACACATTTGCCAGTTTGCGCGCATCCCAAGGCCAGATTGATTGGCGCGACCTAGAACTTGCCCTACATGAGATGTTCTTATTCGGCGATTTGGCTGTCAAGGGCGGTGGTATCTATCAGAAGAATGCCCCTGCTGGACCCGCTGCTGTCAAGTTGATTGACATGATGCTTCGCATGGTCGAGTGTGAGATTCAATTTTTCACTCACCCTGCCACTCAGCTTCAGTACATGGAAATTTGCGTCCGTTACAGCGTTTTCTTCCAACATCATCAGCACCTCATTCCTGTTGTCCTCGATAGCTTCCTCAAACTTGTGCATCACCCTAATCGCAAGGTCAAAACACGTTCCTGGTATCTTTTCCAGCGATTAGTCAAACAGCTGCGAGCGCTCATCGGCAATGTGGCTCAGACTGTCGTCGAAGCCCTGCTCAAACTGTTGGTTATCAAAGCGGAAATTCCTTCAGAAACCGATGATGGCGACGAGATGTCATCTGAAGACCATGAAAGCTCTGCGGACGCAGTCTTCAATAGCCAACTCTACCTCTTCGAAGCTGTTGGTATCATTTGTTCCACTCAGGGCGTACCCGCAGACAAGCAGGTTCTTTATGCACAGGCTGTGTTGCAGCCAATCTTCACCGACATGGAACAAACCATTGCAGCAGCTAAGAACAACGATGAGCGCGCACTTCTTCAAATCCATCACGACATTATGGCCTTGGGTACTCTCGCGCGTGGCTTCTCCGATTGGACTCCTGGCACTCACACACCCGCTCATATGCCCGCGCCCGAGGTTTCAGAGGCTTTCTCCCAAGTTGCTGAAGCAACATTGGTTGCTCTTGAGTCACTGAAGGGCTCATTCAATATCCGGACGGCTGCTCGATTCGCATTTTCCCGCTATATAGGTGTCCAAGCATCTCGCATTCTGCCCCAACTCCCCCGCTGGATTGATGGTCTCATGACTGAAACTTCGTCACGGGATGAGATGGCTCTGTTCTTGCGCCTTCTAGACCAAGTTATCTTTGGCTTCAAGGGTGAAATTTATACCATTTTGGATACCCTTCTCTCTCCGTTCCTGCAGCGTGTTTTCTCTGGTATTGCGGATCCAACGACAGGTACCGATGATGAGATTCAGCTTGCGGAACTCAAGCGTGAGTATTTGAACTTTTTGTTGGCGGTTCTCAATAATGATCTGGGTGCTGTCATTATCAGCGAGAGTAAGTATATACTCTATCTAATTGTCATCAAATCAAGAATTAAAGCGCTAATTTTCTCAAGGAAATCAAACTCTCTTCGAAACTGTCATCACTACCCTCGAACACTTCGCCAAGGACATCGATGATCCCACAACTGCCAAAATGGCTTTCTCCGTGCTGTGCAAGATGGGTATCTCTTGGGGTGGTCCCGATATCGCCCCAGTTGCCTCCACCAATGGCTCGACCCAGGCTGCACTCCCGGGCTTTGGTGGCTTCATGATTTCCAGATTCTCACCTTTGTGCTGGGCACTTCCTGCAAACCCATCCTTCAATTCGAAGGATGCCCAGGCTAAGCAGGTCCTTGCAGAGGCAGGTAGCTTGCAACGAACTATCTACTCTAAGACCGGCACAGAGTATACGGATTATCTACGAAACAATGAGCTGCCTGGTATGGGTATGGGTGGAGACCTTATTGAAGAGTTCTTGACGGCATTAAGTCAGTTGGATGTCCGAGGATTCCGACAATTTTTCCCGGTATGTTTATGTCTCCTATTCAAAACTACTATTCGTCTTGCATTTTCCAGACTAACATATTCTCAGTCCTTCATCCAACGTCTCAGCGCATAATCATCTACCTCCACCACTTCCCCTTCCCCCTTTCCTTCTTCAACGACCTTTATTCTCCTTCTGGTTTTTAGATTCCCCAATGTCATATTGTTGTTTGATGAGAAAAAAAAAAGAACGAGGAGACGTGTATCCTCACTCGGATCTGTGACATGATGTGATTTATTTCCCAGTCCGAAATTCATGACATTTATATTCATCTGAGCCTGACACCCTTTCCCTTCCTGCCATGGCATAAGCAAAAGCACCAACAAAAACAAAAGCAAAAGCAAAAGCAAAATACTTTTGGGGGGAAAGCGATCTCGAAGAATTTCAGCATGCTCCTCAGGATATCCCCTTGAGTACATAGCGATCGATCTATTCATTTATATTCCCACTCACTCTGGATGTTCTGCATGGGCGTTCGAGTTATCGTTCATATTATTCAGCGGAAAAGTGCATATTATTTTGTTCGCTGGATTTTTTTTTTCAGGTAGGCTTAGATAGATGAATGAACTGCTTACGATTGCATTCATTTCGTTATAGAAGGATCATTGCTTGAGACTGTAGAGTGTAAAATGGTCTATTTCATTTGTAATGGTTCAAGAATAAGATAATTAAAGTCCAGTTACCTGTATCAGTTCTCACGATCAATTCTATGATGCCCTAATTCATATATCGACCCAACCAGCGTAGTATAGTTCAACTGACCTACAAAATAATACATCTACTAATTTAATTCACACAATCACATACTCATGATAATATACTCAAAATATACTTACCTGCATGATTAACCTCCATTTAGCGCATGCAACCCACCACTTAAGCACTCGGGATCACCTCGGGACTAATCTCGGGGTATTTGCATATTCTCCACATCGGCTTCACCGATGAAACCGGAAACAGAAATGATATAAAGCCACTTTACCCCGCCCCCGCCGAGGGGTTACTTTACAATCTTCATCTTCATCTTCATCTACAGTCCATTCATTCAGACAATAACTTGCTGAATATCATCTGCTCATCATGGTCTACACAATCGTCGTCCGTACGTTTACCTCCTCCACAGTAATACCAATGACAGATAACTAATATAATACACTATTATCTGATACAGACATGCGCGCCAAGCCAGACCAAGAATCAATCTCAAAACTTCACGCCAAACTCCTCGAGGCATCGGCCGTTTACTCAAAGGATAAGGAGACACTCTCCTGGTTCGTCATGCAATCCGTTCATGATCCACAGGATTTCACGATCGTCGAGAGATATCTTCAGGAATCGTCGCAGGAGTATCATTTGAATAATCCTTACTGGAAGACTTTTGATCCTTATGTCATTCCGCTTTTGGAGAAGGATATGGATCTGCGGAGATTTGAGGAGTTGGTTGAGGAGAAATAGGTGGATTTGTGAATTATGAATATCGTGGATAAATGAGAATTGTGAATGTGAAATGTGTCTTCTGTATTATCATGTTTCTAGGTCATGGTTTTTTCTGATTATTATGGTGCGGTAGTTGTATGTTGTAGTCTGTCACTAAAGATGATTAGGGTTATGGAGGATATTCAGTAAAATTATAGATGATAGCTAGAGGCATGTTGAGGATGATATCTCGCGATTCATTTTAATCTAGCCACTTGACTACCTAAAAACTTACTCAGGAAAAATGCAACATAAATGAAACACCTCAGCGATAATAAAACGCCACGAAATGGGGAATTTAGCAAATAATGAGAACAGACAAGACAAAAGACCAAAATGAATACCACCAGAATAAAAGATACCAGCAATCCCAAAACCAAAATGGTTTTTGAAGTCGTAAATCACAAAACAATTGTGCACATAAAGATAAAAATTTCAAAATCATCGAGAACCAGTCACCTTCATCAAACCATTCATCTCCTCATAGCACATCAGAAATCAGTCGAGTTTGATTACCGCTCAAGACTACCATACAGATAATCCAAATGCAAATCCGATAAACTTCGAGGTGGAAGTCCCCAAGTTCGAGCAAGCCAAAGTGCCAATCCACCAACAACTCCAACGCCACCAACAATCTGGACAAGAGCCCAGCTCCTTCGTCCAAGATCATCAATCCATCCAACTATACCCAGAGGATCATGGTGACTCATAGAAACTGGATAATCGGCAGGATATCGAATAGCATGTAACGCGGGATTCTGCTCACCAGGTGGCATTCGAAGTCCGCAAAATCCAGACGTTTTTGAAATTGGAACTAGAGACCCGTCAATCACGCATTCGCTTAATCTCTCTGTTAACCAGATGGCTCGGTCCCCACGGGCTAGAGCGGCATATCGATCTCGTTCATTTTGTAGACTTCGTTGTAAATCTGTTGCCCAGTGAGCTAGTCTTATCTGAGCCATGGACTCTTCGTGTCGAGTATAGTCTGAAAGTCGTGCCATTGTATAGCTGGGTGGTGATGGTTCTGCAATGGAGGCGAAGGATGAGTTCAATGATTCGCCTGGGATAGCTCGCCAGTATGATCTATCCATCGAACTTCCAGAGAATCCAGATGATAGAGGTGCCGTCGGTGGTGGTGGTACAGCAGAGAACTCGCCGCGCCTCGAGACTAGCTTCTTAGCAGCTGAATGACGCATCCAAGCGAGATGTTCCCTGTCGAATAATTTTTGCACCAGGTTCTCTAACTCCGATGTAACTAATGGTTGGACGTAGTCTGGACTCATCAATGTACTTGCATCCATGACATCCAAGTCTGTGGTCTTCGCTGAGGACACTGTATATGGCGGTTGAGGGTCAAGCCCTTCCAGTCCCTCTGGCGGTGCTCCGAACAAAAAGGGTTTGATACCAGCACTGTGAGCCTCTTGGTGGAATCGAACTTTGGTCATTTCAATTTGCTCCGATGAGAGTGTATCGGCCTTTGCCACGACCGGAATGACATTGCTAAGCTCGCACAGTTTTCGAATACACTCGATGTCCTTTGAAAGTGTAGCTGCAGCTAATTAGCGGGGGGGGTTGGGGAGTTTCACTGGAATAAAGCGAAACGTACCATTTGATACAAGATAAATAATAGTATCCACTTGGGACCCTCCGTTTCCTGCCAGTAAATTCTGCAAATCTACACCTTGGCTATTCAAAGCAGTCGTAGCCCGGTGAAATTGCTGACGCATATACTGCAAAATTGCATCCGTCTGACCAGCCCGACTTAACGAAACAGCCGGCGTGTCAACAAAACAAAGGTTTCGCTCAAGAACAATCTCCCCAATACTTTTTCGACGTCGAAGTACCCGCGAATCTTCAAGATCCGACCACCAAGCCGGATATGGTTTTGTACTAGCGTAGATCTCGTTGACGGCGGTGGTTCCGCGAGTGGGGACTGATCCAGAGTGGGGACGTGATGAACGCCGTTGTTCAAGGGCAGTTGTTTCAGAAGCGAGAGAATCAACGTGTACGATATCTTCGCATGTCTGAACTATAGATTTGATGAGTGAAGTTTTGCCAGATCCTATATAATTTAATGTCAGCGGGGCAAATTCCTCGCGAAGTTACGTAGTCCAAAGGAATCGGCTGACCTGAAGCTCCAGCAATCAGTATTTTGAACCGTCCCATGGCTTTTCCCCGCTCAGTAAATGGCCGTCTGCTAGGCATTTTGATACTTGGCATGATAAGCTGGGGCGCGCCGCCAAGTCCCAGGCGCATAGAAGACCCAGGCCTTTCATCCTCGTCTCCCGAGTCAATCGCTTGGCTGTTTAACTCGTCGGCGATGGAGATATCATCTAATGGTCGGAGAGAATGGTTTGAAATCGATTTTGGACTACTTGGCAGGGAGGGCGCATCATCGGGGTTGAGCGGAGTTAACGGACGAGAGACCGTATCAGAAACGACAGATGGTATAGGTGCATCGCGCACACCTAATGCAGACGGCTTTAGTGTTGACCTGCGATCTGATGTCTGTTCTTTATGTTTATCTTTGGGACTCGATGAGGGGCTGGTGGGTTGGCTTTGGGCTTCGAACTCTTTATCGCCAGGGAATAGACGAGGTGAATTTGTAGACACTCCCGATTTGGCTAGCGATTCACTCATGCTTTGTACTCCATACATGCTATCTTTTGTGTCACTGGGTTCATCTAGGGGTTGACTGGATTCTGAATCGGAGACATCCGAAGTGCGAGATAGGAAGAATGTTGCGGGGGAAGCAGTGTCGCGTGGGTCCAGGGACGAAGGGGGATGATCGAAGGAAGACTTTGGGGGGAATAGTGGTATATCTGGGGTAGGACGCATGGTGGAATCATGGATGAGGTGATATCTGGAGAGAGTTGAGTTAAGTGGGAGACATTTTTTATCAAAGCTGTAAATTGCGGGGAGGGGAAGATCATGTCATCCAACTGCGTATGTAAGCTATCACGCGATGAGCGCGATATCAACATGCCATTCAAAAGATCATGTTGAACATGAGATTGCTTAAATTGGTGGAGATTTCTGCAGTTATCTCGTCATTTGGCATATTATGATGTAGCAGTGAGTTGGTACAATGTTCAGTCTATACACATTCATGGTGGGGCGTGCTTTATCACTTCTTATCGCGGGCAAAAGTTGTGTACAATGGGATATACTTATAGTCTATTAGCAGCCAATGAATAGCAGTGCCATCAATAATATGATATAATACTATAAATACTGTGTCTATATTATATCACTTTTTGTTACAGTCCATCACCGAATCGCTCATCTTCTGCTCGTCTTGTGTTCATCATGCATTTATTTAGTAATTCTGGGACTAACCCCGGTACACTTCAGAATACTTTCAGATGTAGGATTGTATAACATTAAATCTTTCAATTATTCATCAACTGGCAAGATGGCCGAGCGGTCTAAGGCGCACGGTTCAGGTTTACCTGATCCTCAGAGATCTTCTATAGATTTCCGTGTCTCGAAAGGGGCGTGGGTTCGAATCCCACTCTTGTCATTTCTTTTTGTTTTTACTCCTCCCCTCTAGGAGAGTGACTGGGCATGTACTAGGTAAAGATTCCTATTTTTTACATGTGGGCTGATCATTATGTTGACTCGAATTTATTTTATGTTAAATAACGATGGTCACGCATATAACATCTATAGAGGCATCTTGTTTGCCCATTAGGGCTTGCCCGTCTTTGCAGCACAATGGCAACTTATGGCAGCCGAGTTCCTATGCAAACATATCCAATCAACCAAATACGTAAGCGTCAACTCATCAAGTTGAAACATTCGACACCTCCAACATGTCTGACAATCAACGTCCATCATTAGATCCGCCTACTGCACAGGCTAAGCATGTAACTCTGCTGGTAGGGGAACGCCTATTCATTACAGCCCGTCAGATACTCGAGCGTGAGAGCTGCTTCTTCGCTTCCTTGCTCTCTGGACGATGGAATAGCGCCCTACTTCCCGATGGCTCATACTTCGTTGATGCTGATCCTGGTTTATTTAAACACATTCTACGATATCTCCGGCGTGGCTTATTCCCGATATTTCGTGATATCCAGAAAGGACATGACCACCTGTTATATCTTGCGCTGTTGGAGGAGGCGAGGTATTTCCAGGTTACCCGGTTTCATTATTAGCTTGAAAACAAGCGGTATCTTTGTGCATTGACCGTGAAGGTATCAGTGGTAGAACTCGATCCGGTGGTAGGCAATACTTTTATCGCGGAAAAGGGCGACCCTGTCCCTATCGATTCGACATACTGGGCTGGGTGGGAGACGAAAGGCGTATATGTCTGTCCTAGGGGAATACCTGTTCACAGGGGAGAGCCTGATGATTGCGGTTGGAAGTGCAAAGAGGCACGAGCGAAGATGGGGTACATCTACGACAAAAAATTGGTCGCGAGGGTATTGCAGGTGAAGACAGAGACAGTATTAGATACACGGGTTTGTCTGGTTCATCCACAATGAACTTAGATGAGCGCCAATATGGGGCTTCTCTTTATTGTCCTCGGGTTTCAGATTCGAGATTGACGATATGTGATTAAAGCACGGCGCATCCTTGGCTGTGGTGAAATGTACTGTAGTATACTGTTGGGATTTTTTTTTTGGAGAAACATCCAATGCAGACAAGACAACAGTGTGTAGAAGACAACAATCCAACTTGTTGAGAGTAATCTTTAGTGCTCTATAAGAGAACTTCCAAGTCAAGGGGAACTTGTGCTGGAGTAACCTTTGAATATTAACGCTGGCGGGTGTTGCCAGACATGAAGGATACAGTACTTACTCACATCATATTACGCAGTGCATCAATTGTAATCTAGGTATTCCTCCTGATTTGAGGAGATACTTTCGCGAGGGTCACTGCAGTGCCCCAGTAGACGTGACTACCTCGTAATAAGCCTACCAATTTGCCTGCATAGTATGCGTGAAGCAACGCGTACCTCCATTCGCTTGATATCTCACCCGGGAATCTTCATATCTATTCCATGTGTCTACCGTGTTATTCCAAATCATTGAAAATATATTATAACTCCCCTCTTCCACGGGTATGCTGTCGGTACACAGAACCGCACGATCATATCAGCCGGCAACCTCAACATATCATGACACGCCGGGATACATTGTAGGTAGGGCTAATTACCGGACACTAAATCTGCCTGTATAAGCTGCTGTAGTACGAACATGGTTTTCACAGGGTTGATAGCTAGGCAAGAAAAAAAAATATCTTTATATAGAGATAATGTGTGGTACCGGTATAACCATGGAACCACTCACCCCTTCCTATGGCTATTATATATATCAGAACTATCCAAAGCATAACAGACTAGAAATGGTTCTAAACAGCACCCTTGAAAAAATAAATAACAAGAAGTCCCCTCCATAATGCTCCACATCGAACCCTTAAAAGAACCCCATCAAAATAATTCCCACCAGATCCAGCACTCAACGTGCATGGAATATCAACATGTGCTTCGAATCGTCCAAACTTTATTGAATGAGATTGACAATGCAAACTTTCGAACCACACTTCATCCAATTGGCAAGATGGCCGAGTTGGTCCAAGGCGTCAGGTTAAGGTCTACCTTAACATCAATTCCTGATCTCCGCAAGGGGGCGTGGGTTCGAATCCCACTCTTGTCATTTCTTTTTGTTTTTCCTTCGTTACGGATTATCTGATAGCTGTTCCTTTTCTTTTTCTTTTTCTTTTCTTTTCTTCTTTTTCTTTTTCTTTTCTTTTTTTTTTT
>Ga0102593_1001021_pt1 | contig 31889 bp, 26 predicted proteins | sample AraplaCol_mMS_r2_2_FD_76862 | JGI IMG/M metagenome (GOLD analysis project Ga0102593, IMG submission 76862) | Arabidopsis root microbial communities from North Carolina, USA - plate scrape MF_Col_mMS_r2 (SPADES assembly) (version 2) | ecosystem: Host-associated > Plants > Roots > Endosphere...
CTCGGCGCCGCGTTCGCCGCGCTGCCGTTCGACCACCTGCTGTTCACCGGTTCCACCGCGGTCGGCCGCAAGGTCATGGCCGCGGCCGCGCCGAACCTCACGCCGGTGACGCTGGAACTGGGCGGCAAGGCACCGGCCATCGTGTGTCCGGATTTCGAGCTGGCCAAGGCCGCATCGCGCATCGCCACCGGCAAGTGGTTCAACGCCGGGCAGACCTGCATCGGCGTGGACTACGTGCTGGTCGACGAAACGCGCGCCGGCGCCTTCGTCGAGGCGATCCGCGACGAAGTGGTGGCCCGCTACCCCGGCTTCGATGCGACGCGTCCGGAATCGATCCGCGACTACACGCGCATCATCAACGACGCGCAGTACGCGCGCCTGCGCGGTTACGTCGACGACGCCCGCGCACGCGGCACGATCGTCGTGGAACCGCTGACCTCGATGCTCGATGCGCCTTCGCGCACGCGCATGGAGAACGAGCGCATCTTCCCGCCGACGCTGCTGGCCGAACCGCCGCTGGAAAGCGACGTGATGCGCAACGAGATCTTCGGGCCGATCCTGCCGATCATCACCTACCGCACGCTGGACGAGGCCATCGAGCGCATCCGCTCGTTCGACCGCCCGCTCGCGCTGTACCCCTTCAGCAACGATGCGCGCAACATCGACCGCATCGTGTCGGGCACGCTCGCCGGCGGTGTCACGGTGAACGACACGCTGCTGCATTTCGGCGCGCACGACCTGCCTTTCGGCGGCATCGGGCCCAGCGGCATCGGCGCGATCCACGGACGCACCGGCTTCGACACCTTCAGCAAGCTGCTCCCGGTGTTCCGCCAGCGCAGTTTCGCCGGCAGCGACCTGCTCAAGCCGCCGTATCGCGGCATGGTCGACACCATGATCCGGTGGTTGTCGAAGTGACCTCGCAGCGCGTCGTCGCGACGCGCTGATCGCCGCGAATCTTCCTGATCGACACGGGACATCACGCGTGATGTCCTGCCGGCGTCGCGCGCCAATGCGGTGCGCGATGTCACTTCGATCAGGAGCACTTGATGAAATCCATCCAATCGCGTCGCGGGACGGCGTCGTGGCGAGCCGTGCCCGCCATCGGCCTGCTGGTCCTGCTGACCACGGCGCCGCTCGGCTGCGCCGTGCAAACCCCGGACGCAACGTCCACGACCGCAACGCAGGCCACGGCCAACGCGACCGTTGCGAACGCAGCCGACGCCAGGCCGGTCGATGTCGAAGCCGTCGACGCCGATGCCGTCGCCGCGCTCGACCGCATGGGCGCGTACCTGCGCAGCCTGAAGACCTTCTCGGTGAAGGGCGACAGCACCTTCGACCTGGTCACCGAAGAGGGCGAACTGGTCGAGATTCCGGGCACGCTGGACTACCAGGTGCGCGTGCCCGATGGCCTGCGCATGCAGGTCCGCAGCGACCACAAGGAGCGCGACGTCTACTACGACGGCCATACGCTCACCGTCTACGGCCCGAAGGACAAGTACTTCGCGACCGTCGACGCGCCGGCCACGCTGCATGAGCTGGTGAACGTCGCCGCGTCGAAGTACGGCATCGAACTGCCGCTGGCCGACCTGTTCCTGTGGGGTACGAAGCAGGCGCCGACGTCCGCGCTTGGCAGCGCCGCCGCGGTCGGGCCGGCCACCATTGGCGGCGTGGCGACGCACCAGTACGTGTTCCGCCAGGGCGCTACGGACTGGCAGGTGTGGATCGCCGACGGTGCGCAGCCGGTACCGCGCCGGATCGTCATCACGACGACGACGGACGCGGCGCGTCCGCAGTACGCCACGACGCTGACGTGGAATACCTCGGCGGCCGCCGCGCCGTCCACGTTCGCATTCACGCCGCCGGCCGGTGCGCAGCGCATCGAACTGGTGCAGGTCGCCGTCATCGAGGAGAAATCGCCGTGAGCCGTTACCGTTTCGCCATCCTTCTACCTGCGCTGGTCGCATCGGCCGGACTGCTGTCGGTGCAGACGGCCGAGGCTCGCGGTCAGTTCGTGCGCGGCGCGAATACCAGCGTGAACCGCAATTTCGACAACCGTGGCGTCGAGAACCGCAACATCAACGTCAACCGGAACGTCAACGTCAACGTCGACGACCACGGCTGCTGCGACCATCACGACAACTGGTATTACGACCACCCCGTCGCGACCGCCGCCGCGGTGACGACGACGGTTGCGGTGACCGCCGCCGCGATCGGCTCGATCGTGCATTCGGTGCCGCCGTCGTGCGCTTCGGTCGTGGTCAACGGCATTGCGTACCAGCAGTGCGGGAGCACGTGGTACCAGCCGCAGTACAGCGGCTCTTCGGTCCAGTACGTGGTGGTCGTCGCGCCGCGCTGATGCCGACGACGCGCCCCTTCGTCATTTACGGCGAAGGGGCGCGCGGGTCAGTTCGAAGCGAATTCGCGCAGCACCTGCACCGTGCGCGCGACGTCGTCGTCGCCGATGTCCAGGTGCGTGACCAGGCGGATCGCGGGCGTGTAGCCGATCGACACGCGGATGCGCGCGTCGTCCAGCGCACGGCGCAACGCATCGTGGCGTTCCACCGGCACGTCGATGAACACCATGTTGGTGTGCTGCGCGACGACCTGCACGCCGGACAATCCCCGCAATCCGTCGGCCAGTCGCGCGGCGCGTGCGTGATCCTCGGCCAGTCGCGCGACGTGATGGTCCAGCGCGTACGACGCGCCTGCCGCAAGCAATCCCGCCTGGCGCATGCCGCCGCCCACGACCTTGCGCCAGCGCTTCGCCGTTTCGACCAGCGCGCGCGTGCCCAGCAGCACCGAGCCGACCGGCGCGCCGAGTCCCTTCGACAGGCAGACCGAGACGCTGTCGAAATACTTCGTGATCTCGCGTGGCGCGACGCCCAGCGCGACGGCCGCGTTGAACATGCGCGCGCCGTCCAGATGCAACGCAAGCCCACGACGGTCGCACAGCGCGCGCGCATCGGAGAGGTACTGCAATGGCAGCGCGCGACCGTGCCAGGTGTTCTCAAGGCACAGCAGTCGCGTGTATGCGAAATGCGGATCGACCGGCTTGATCGCGCGCTCCACGACATCCAGCGGCAGCGTTCCGTCGGCGGCCTGGACGATGGGCTGCGGCTGGATCGAGCCGAGCACCGCCGCGCCGCCGCCTTCGTATTTGTAGGTGTGCGCGTCCATGCCGACGATGTATTCGTCGCCACGCTGGCAGTGCGCCATCAGGCCGATCAGGTTGGACTGCGTGCCGCTGGGCACGAACAGGCCGGCCTCGAAGCCCAGTTCATCGGCCAGCCGCGCTTGCAGGGCGTTGACGGTCGGATCCTCGCCGTACACGTCGTCGCCGACGGGCGCGCGCATCATCGCCTCGCGCATGGCGTCGGTGGGCTGGGTGACGGTGTCGCTGCGAAGGTCGATCCAGTGCATGGCGGCGGCTTGCTCGGAGTGAACGCCGAGTATGCCGCGCGGCGCGGGCGGGTGGCATTGCCGAGGTGGTCGCCGGGGCGATAGTCGCTACACTTCGCGCCATGAAGATCGCCAGCTGGAACGTCAACTCGCTCAACGTGCGCCTGCCGCACCTGGAACAGTGGCTCGCCACGTCCTCGCCCGACATCGTCGCGCTGCAGGAAACCAAGCTGGAGGACGCGAAGTTCCCGGACGATCCGCTGATCGCGATGGGCTATCGCAGCGTCTTCGCCGGGCAGAAGACCTACAACGGCGTGGCCGTGCTGTCGCGTGAGCGCGCGGTGGACGTGCAGGTCGGCGTGCCGGGGTTCGAGGACGAACAGAGGCGCGTGCTCGCCGCGACCGTCGGCGACCTGCGCATCGTCAACCTGTACGTGGTGAACGGGCAGGACGTGGGCACCGACAAGTACGCCTACAAGCTGCGCTGGCTCGAGGCCGTGCACGACTGGCTGGCGCAGGAACTGGTGACGCATCCGCGCATGATCGTCCTGGGCGATTTCAACATCGCGCCGGACGATCGCGACGTGCACGATCCGGCGGTGTGGAACGACAGCCACATCCTGACCTCGCGCGCCGAACGCGATGCGTTGCAGCGGCTGTATTCGCTGGGGCTGCACGATTCGTATCGCGCGCTCAATCCCGAGGAAAGCCATTTCAGCTGGTGGGATTACCGGCAGGGCGGCTTCCGCCGCAACCTCGGGCTGCGCATCGACCTGACGCTGGTTTCCGACGCGTTGCGCCCGCATGCGGTGGCGTCGGGGATCGATCGCGAACCGCGCACGTGGGATCGGCCGAGCGACCATGCGCCGGCGTGGGTGGAGCTGGGGTAAGGGCGCGTTGTCGCGACTTGTCGTCCGCGAGACAGCGCCATCTATCTGACACCGTCATCCCGGCGAAGGCCGGGATGACGGCAAGTTGGGGCTGGCGGAACGTTGGGGATGACAGAGGGTTTGTTTCGGCTCAGCCGCCTCAGGCCGATTCCGTACGCCCGACCGCTTGTCCCAAAGGCGCCTCATGCGCATGCAACAACGCCTCCAGCGCATCGCGCGGCAGCTTGCCCGTCTCGTTGCGCGGCAAAGCGGCGACGCGACGCAACGGTCGCGGCAGGAACACCGGATCCAGCTGCTGGCGCAGCGCGTGCAGGATGTCGTGCTCGTCCAGCGTGGGCGCAACCACCAGCGCGGCGATGCGGCGGACGCCGATCGCATCCTCGGCATCGAGCTGGAACACCACGCCGTCCTCGACGCCCGGCACCGCGAGCAGCTTGCGCGTGAGATCGCCCAGCGATGCACGCTTGCCGGCGATATCGAGCAGGTCGGCGTTGCGACCACGCAGCTCGAAGCGGCCGTCGGCGTGCACTTCCATCAGGTCGGCGAGCACGATCGGCTCGGCCAGGTGCGCCGCATGCACTGCGGTGCCGTCGGGCTGCGGCGCCAGGCGCACGCCGGGCAACGGCGTCCACGCATCGTCGCGCGCGGTGCGGCGACGGGCGAAGACGCAGGTTTCGGTGGAACCGAAGACTTCGCGGACTTCGCAACCGAATCGCGCTTCGGCCTGCGCGGCCAGTTCCGGCGGCATCGGCGCGGTCGCCGACACGATCCCCGCCAGCGGCGGCAACGGCAGTTCGGACGCGACCAGCGCGCGCAGGTGCACCGGCGTGGTGACGAGCAGCGGCGGCGTCGGCGAATCGTGCAGCGCGCGCGCCACGTCGGCGGGGAACAGCGGCCGCGCGGCATGCACCGCGACCGGCCCCAGCAGCGGCATCAGCACCGACATCTCCATGCCGTACATGTGCTGCGGCGGCACGGTGGCGATGACGTGCGTGAGGTCCTCGCGCAGCAGGCCCTCCAGCGCGGCCAGGTTCTGCGCGGTACTGGTGCGGAAGCTGGTCCACGTCTTGCCGTAGGCGCGTGGCTGGCCCGTGCTGCCGGACGTGAAGCCGATCGCGACGCGGGCGTTCGCATCGACGTGGAGCGGCTCGCCGTCCAGTTCGTCGAGGGCTTCCGGAATCCGCACGCAATGCGGCGGCACGGGCGAGAGGTCCACGTCGGTGAGGCAATAACCGTCGGGATGCTGCGCGAGCACCTGCTCGACCACGCCCGGCGCCCGCGAAGGCGGCATCAGCGTGGTCTGCCCGCGCACCGCGGCCGCGCAGAAGGCGACGAGGTAGCGGTAGCGGTCTTCGCACAGGTTCAGCGCGAAGCGCGCGGCGGGCAGCGTCGCGGCCAGCGCGCGCACGTGGCGGGCGAAGGTCGCGCGGTCGATCTCGTGGTTGCCCTGGTCGAACGCTATGGCGAGCGCGTCCGTGCCGTGCATGAGAGGCACGGGCAAGGACGGAACGAGGCTGGATTCTTCGACGACCGCAGACATGGATGGCACGTATTCCCGCGGCGACGCCGCTTCCCCTGCCTGTACTTTACGCTGGCCGCCGTCATGGCTCCCAGTCGCCAGGTTCATGTCCCTGTCCCATTCCCCAACCGCCGACGCGGCCCCGGTGCGCTGGGCCTGGCAGCCACACGCGCCGCGCGAGCCGGCTGAACCGCTGGCGCGGCGGTGGCTGGCGACGCAACTGGGGACGGACATCGACGCCCTGCCGCTGTCGCGCGACGGCCGCGGGCGACCCCGCCTGGGGGCCCCCTTCGACGACTGGGACTGCAACTGGAGCCACAGTGGCGACGGGCTGCTGGTCGCGCTGGGCCGGGAGGTGCGGATCGGCATCGACCTGGAACGCGTGCGCCCGCGGGGTCGCGCGCTCGATCTCGCCCGGCGCTTCTTCACCGCCCCGGAGCTGGCCTGGCTGCACGCCGCGCCGTCGGCGGCGGTGCGCGACCACGGCTTCCTGCGGCTGTGGTGCGCCAAGGAAGCGGTGTTGAAGGCGCACGGCCACGGCATTTCCTTCGGCCTGCATCGGCTGCGGTTCGCCGAGAGCCCCGACGGCCTGCGCCTGGTCGAATGCGATCCGGAGCTCGGCCGGGCGCAGGACTGGTCGCTACGGGAATTGCGGCCGGCGCCGGAGTACCTGGGCGCGCTGGCTTGGCGCGCGGCCTGAAGCGGTCGCCCACATCGGCGATACTGCGCGCCGCATGAACACCCCCGCCCCCTTCGACGCCGCGCTGCGTCGCACGCTCGACGACGGCCTCACCGCGCTCGGCCTGGACCCGGCCGCCGTCGCGCCGAAGCTGCTGGACTACCTCGCCCTGCTGGTGCGCTGGAACAAGACCTACAACCTCACCGCGGTGCGCGATCCGCACGAGATGGTGGTCAAGCACCTGCTCGATTCGCTGGCGATGCACCCGTTCGTGGACGAACTGGCCGCGCGCGGCGGCATGCTCGCCGACCTCGGCACCGGCCCGGGACTGCCGGGCATTCCGCTGTCCATCGTCAAGCCGGGCCTGAAGGTCACGCTGGTGGAGAGCAACGGCAAGAAGGCGCGCTTCATGCGCGAAGCGATCCGCCAGCTCGGCCTGCCCGACGCCCGCGTCGCCGAATCGCGCATCGAGGCGGTGGACGAGCCCGGCGCATACGACGCGATCACCGCGCGCGCGCTAGCCACGCTGCCGCTGATCCTGGAACTGGGCGGCCACCTGCTCAAGCCCGATGGCCGCCTGCTGGCGATGAAGGGCGTGCATCCGGCCGACGAGATCGCCGCGCTGCCGCCGGGCTGGACAGTGGAAGCCTCAACGCCCATGCGCGTGCCGGGGCTGGACGCCGAACGCCACATGGTGGTCATCGCGCGAGCGTGACCGCCGGCGCAACTTCGTAAACGCGAGTCGACCGCCGGTCTGCCCCGGGCGTCGCAAGTGCCTGATTCGGCGCAGCCCGCACGGGCGTCCGTGCCCGCGTGGCCCATACAGCTGACGGCGAGGGGGCACGCGCCTTTCCATCCGGGCATAATCTCCGGTCCGGCCCCACGCCGGCCTCTCATTCCGTTTCCCAGACCAGGACGAGCCGCATGGCCCGCATCATCGCCGTCGCCAACCAGAAAGGCGGAGTCGGCAAGACCACCACCGCCGTCAACCTGGCCGCCGCCCTGGCGAAGACGCCCAAGCGCGTGCTGCTGGTGGACCTGGACCCGCAGGGCAACGCGACCATGGGCAGCGGCCTGGACAAGCGCGAGATCGACACCACGATCTGCGACGTCCTGCTGGGCGAGGCCGAGGTGGGCTCGATCGTCAAGCGCACCGCCGAAGACTTCGACCTGCTGCCGGCGAACATCGAGCTGACCGCGGCCGAGATCACCCTGATGGGCGAATCCGACCGCGAGCAGCGCCTGAAGGTCGCGCTGGCGCCGCTGCGCGAGAACTACGATTTCATCCTCATCGACTGCCCGCCGGCGCTGTCGCTGCTCACGCTCAACGCGCTGACGGCGGCCGATTCGATCGTCGTGCCGATGCAGTGCGAGTACTACGCGCTGGAAGGTATCAGCGCACTGATCGACACCATCGAGGCGCTGAAGGCCAACCTCAACCCGAAGCTCGAGGTCGAGGGCGTGCTGCGCACCATGTTCGATGTGCGCAACAACCTGGCCAACGCGGTGTCGGCGGAACTGATCAACCATTTCGGCGACCGCGTGTTCCGCACGATCGTGCCGCGCAACGTGCGCCTGGCCGAGGCGCCCAGCCACGGCCAGAGCATCGTCGGCTACGACCGCGCCAGCCGCGGCGGCATCGCCTACATGGGGCTGGCGGGCGAAGTGCTGCGCCGCCAGCGTGAGCGCGACCAGGCCAAGGCGCGCGCTCCGCAACCGAAGGAGACCACGGCATGACGGTAGCCAAGAAGCGCGGCCTCGGCCGCGGCCTGGAAGCCCTCCTGGGACCGAAGGCGGCCGCCGAGGCGCCGGTCCTGGAAGCGGTGGAAGGCGATGTGCTGCGCCACCTGCCGGTGGATGCGCTGACGCCCGGCAAGTACCAGCCGCGAAAGCACTGGGACCAGGAAAAGCTCGAAGAACTCGCCGGCTCGATCAAGGCGCAGGGCGTGATCCAGCCCATCGTCGTGCGCGACCTGGGCGGCAAGCGTTACGAGATCATCGCCGGCGAACGTCGCTGGCGTGCGTCGCAACTCGCGGGCCTGACCGAGATCCCGGTCGTCATCCGTGAGGTTGACGACCGCACCGTCGTGGCGATGGCGCTGATCGAGAACATCCAGCGCGAAGACCTCAATCCGCTGGAAGAAGCCAACGCGCTGCAGCGGCTCATCGACGAATTCGACCTGACGCATGCGCAGGCCGCCGAGGCCGTCGGCCGTTCGCGCGCCGCCGTGTCGAACCTGCTGCGCCTGCTGGAACTGCCGCCGGAAATCCGCGTGCTGCTGGAAACGCACGCACTGGAAATGGGCCACGCCCGAGCCCTGCTCGCATTGACGCCGCAGGCGGCGATCGCGCTGGCGCGTCAGGCCGCCGAGCATGGCTGGTCGGTGCGCGAAGTCGAACACCGCGTGCAGCAGCTGGCCGCCGGGCAGATCCCGACCAGCAGCTCCGCCAAGCCGAAGGCCGCCAAGGCCAAGCCGCAGGCGGACATCGTCGCGCTGGAGCGCGAGCTGTCGGAATCGCTCAACACCAAGGTCAACGTGCTGCACGGCCGCGGCGGCAAGGGTCGTCTGGTGATCCACTACACCGACCTGGATTCGCTCGACGGCGTGCTGGAAAAGCTGCGCGGCACCGTCACAGAGTAAGCACCGGAGCGGCCCGGCATGAATCCGTACCGCTACAAGGTGTCGCTGCGCGCCCTGCATCCGCGCGACGATCTCCAGCCGTTGTTCGACCAGTTGGGCTTACGGCCGGAACGCAGCTGGCGCGCCGGCGACCGCCGGACTTCACCGGCCGGCATCCCACTGGGCGGCGTGTATCGCGAAAGCTACGCCTACACGAATCTGACACATGGATCGCGAAACTGGTCGGATGAGGATCTGCAGGACTACCTGCGCGGCATCCAGCAGCGACTGGCGATGCACCGCGATGCGCTGCACACGTTCTACATCCGCGGCGGCCGTTGCGGTCTGTCGATCGGCCTGAGCGGCGAGAGCGGATTCGGATTCGAACTGGATCCCTCGCTCGGCGCCGGACTGGCCGACCTCAAACTGACACTGGGTTTCGATTTCCAGACCGAACCCGATTGATCCCCCAACCACACGAGTTCCGATGGCTGACACCTCCCCCGGCACCATCCTCGTCACCGGCGCGGCCGGCTTCATCGGCGCCTACACCTGCCGCGCACTGAAGGCGCGCGGCGCCCGTGTCGTCGGGCTGGACAACTTCAACGACTACTACGACCCGCAGCTCAAGCGCGACCGTGTCGCCGCACTGTGCCCGGACGCGGACATCCGCGCACTCGACCTGACCGACCGCGATGGCCTGACCGCGCTGTTCGACGAGATCGCGCCGACGCACGTGATCCACCTGGCCGCGCAGGCCGGCGTGCGCTATTCGCTCACCAATCCGCACGCCTATGTCGACAGCAACCTCGTCGGCTTCGTGAACATGCTCGAGCTGTGCCGCCATCGTGGCGTGCAGCACCTGGCGTATGCGAGCTCCTCGTCGGTGTACGGCGATTCGGCGACGCCGCCCTTCTCGGAAGACCAGCGCATCGACCAGCCGCGTTCGCTCTACGCCGCGACCAAGGCCGCGAACGAGCTGATGGCCCACACCTACGCGCATCTGTATGGCCTGCGCTCGACGGGTTTGCGTTTCTTCACCGTATACGGCCCGTGGGGCCGCCCGGACATGGCGCCGCTGCTGTTCTCGCGCGCGGTGCTGGCCGGTCGCCCGATCGACGTGTTCAACCACGGCAGGATGCGGCGCGATTTCACCTTCGTCGACGACATCGTTGCAGGCGTGCTCGGCGCGCTGGATCATCCGCCGGAAGGTGAGGTGCCGCACCGGGTGTTCAACCTCGGCAACCACACGCCGGTGGAACTCGAACGGTTCATCGCGGTCATCGAAGAAGCCGCCGGACAGCCGGCCCAGAAGGTGTACAAGCCGATGCAGCCCGGCGACATGATCGAAACCATGGCCGACACGCAGCGCGCGCACGATGCGTTCGGCTTCGAGCCGGCGACATCGATAGAAACCGGTTTGCCCCAGGTCGTGGCGTGGTGCCGCGACTACTTCGGCGAGAATGCATGACGCCATGAGCACGTCCCCGCACCTTTCGGTCGTCGTACCGGTGTTCAACGAGCGCGACAACGTCGCGCCGCTGGTGCACGAAATCACCGCCGCCCTGCGCGGCCGCGAGCCGCGCGACGGCGGCGATTTCGAGATCGTCTACATCGACGACAACTCGCGCGACGACACGCTCGCGGTGCTTCAGGCGCTGAAGGCCGACGTGCCGGAACTGCGCGTGATCCACCACGTCACGCAGAGCGGCCAGAGCACCGCGATCCGCAACGGCGTGAAAGCCGCGCGCGGCGAGTGGGTCGCCACGCTCGACGGCGACGGGCAGAACGATCCGGCCGACATCCCGAAGCTGATCGCGATGCGCGCCGGTTCCGCCAGCGACGTGAAGATGTTCGCCGGCTGGCGCGTGAACCGGCAGGACAGCGGCTCCAAGCGCTGGGCCTCGAAATGGGCGAATGCGATCCGTGCGCGCATGCTGCGCGACGACACGCCCGACACCGGCTGCGGCATCAAGCTGTTCGAACGCGCGGCATTCCTCGAACTTCCGCACTTCAACCACATGCACCGCTACCTGCCGGCGCTGATGCAGCGCGCGGGTTTCAAGACGGTGAGCGTGCCGGTGAACCATCGCGCGCGTTCGACCGGCGTATCCAAGTACAACAACCTCAACCGTGCACTGGTGGGCATCGCCGACCTGCGCGGCGTGGCGTGGCTGATACGCCGCGGCAAGGTCACGCGTACCGAAGAAATCTGAAGAAGGGGTTCGCCGTGGAAGCCGATTTCATGAACTACCCCATCACCTGGCTCGAATGGACCGGGCTGCACATGTCGCCGTGGAAGATCATCGGCCTGACGGGCGCGCTGATGTTCGGCGGTCGCTGGCTGGTGCAGTTCATCGCCTCGCGCAAGTACGGCCGGCCGGTGATCCCGCGTCTGTTCTGGTACATGAGCCTGGTCGGCAGCGCGATGACGCTGGCGTACTTCGTGTTCTCGCAGAAGCAGGACTCGGTAGGCGTGATCCAGAACCTGTTCCCGGCATTCACCGCGGCGTACAGCCTGTACCTGGATATCAGGCATCGCGGGTGGAAGCGGGATCGGGCTTCGCACTGATTGTCGGGATTCGGGATTCGGGATTCGGGATTCGGGATTCGGGATTCGGGATTCGGGATTCGGGATTCGGGATTCGGGAATCGGGAATCGGGAATCGGGAATCGGGAATCGCGTGGATTGTCGGCACGCTCGAAGATCCGTCATCCCGGCGAAGGCCGGGACCCAGGCCCGCAGCGCACGGGCACTCCAGCGCCAGCACACCACCCACCGTCATTCCAGCGAAAGCTGGAACCCACTTTGATTTGGGCTTTCAGTGGCGAGGTACAGCGAAGATCAGGATGGGTTCCAGCTTTCGCTGGAATGACGGTGGGGTCGCGGCCCTGCGTCAGCCCCGGCCCTACCCTCACCTTCCAAATCCCTGACGAACCGCCAGATTCCATGCCCACCGGCCCACGCCCAGGCCCCGCGCGGGATGCGATGATCGGAAGGTTCGAACGCCCTGGGGATACCGTGAAACGACTGCTTCTCGCCGCCGCGCTGTCGGCGCACCTCGCCCTTGTCTCGTCCGCCGCGATGGCGGGCCCCGTCGACGACCGCTTCCAGGCCATCTACAGCAAGGAATGGCAGTGGCGCCAGGAACAGACCGGCAGTGCCGACGAGGACAACGACGGCTCCAGCGATCACCATGACCTCCCCTCCGTCGACGCCGCCAGCCAGAAGGCGCGCCTGAAGGTGTGGGACGACGTGCTCAGGCAGCTGGGCGCGATCGACGCCGCGCAGCTCGACGCGCAGAACCAGGTGAACTACGCCGTCTACCGCGACCAGGTCGCGAACCTCGCCGCCGAGGTGCGCCTGCGTTCGTACGAAATGCCGTTCAATTCGGACTCCTCGTTCTGGTCGAACCTGGGCTTCATGACGCGCCGTCCGATGCGCACCGTCGCCGATTACGAGGCCTACATCGGCCGACTGAACGATGTGCCGCGCTACTTCGACCAGAACATCGTGAACATGCGCGCCGGCCTTGCGCGCGGTTTCAGCGTGCCGCGTGCGGTGCTGGACGGGCGCGACGTGTCGATCGCCTCCGTCGCCGACGTGAAGGACCCGCAGCAGTCCAACTTCTATGAGCCCTTCAAGAAGATGCCGGCGGCCATTCCGGTTGCCGATCAGGCACGCCTGCGTGAAGCCGGCGCCGCCGCGATCCGCGAACGCGTGATCCCGGCCTACGCGAACCTGCTGACGTTCTTCCGCAACGACTACGTGCCGAAGGCGCGCAAGACGCTCGGCGCCGAGCAGATGCCCGACGGCAAGGCGTTCTATCGCCAGCAGATCCGCGAATACACCACGCTGGACCTGAGCCCTGAAGAGATCCACCAGATCGGCCTGAAGGAAGTCGCGCGCATCCAGGCGGAGATGGACGCGATCATCCAGCAGGTCGGCTTCAAGGGAAGCTTCGCGGACTTCCTTAAGTTCCTGCGCACCGACCCGCAGTTCTATGCAAAGACGCCGCAGGAGCTGCTCGACCGCGCCGCGTGGATTTCCAAGCGCGTGGACGGCGAAGTTGGCAAGTTCATCGGCACGCTGCCGCGCGGGCGCTTCACCATCGTGCCGGTGCCGCCGGACATCGCGCCGTTCTGGACCAGCGGCCGCGGCGGCGCGGGCACGTACTGGGTGAACACCTACGACCTGCCCTCGCGTCCGCTCTACAACCTGCCGGCGCTGACGCTGCACGAGTCCGCGCCGGGCCATGCGCTGCAGGGTTCGCTGGCGAAGGAACAGGGCGAACTGCCGGCGTTCCGTCGCGAGACCTACATCTCCGCCTATGGCGAGGGCTGGGGGCTGTACAGCGAGAAGCTCGGCGTGGAGATGGGCATCTACCAGACGCCGTACGAGGATTTCGGCCGCCTGACCTACGAGATGTGGCGCGCCTGCCGCCTGGTCATCGACACCGGCGTGCACCACAAGGGCTGGACGCGCGACCAGGCGATCGCCTACCTGCGTGACCGCACCGCGCTGAGCGAGCATGAGGTCACCACCGAGGTCGACCGCTACATCTCTTGGCCGGCGCAGGCGCTGAGCTACAAGCTGGGAGAGATCACCATCGTTCGCCTGCGCGAGGAAGCCGAGAAGGCGCTGGGACCGAAGTTCGACGTGAAGGCCTTCCACGACGCCCTGCTGAGCGAGGGTTCGGTCCCGCTGCCGGTACTGGAGCAGCAGGTTCGGGCGTTCATTGCGAAGTCCGCGACGCCCACCGCAATGGCAAACTGAGCGGACGGGTGTCAACGCCGTCCCCGTGCCGGCGTTGACGTCGAAACCATCACGCACAAGGAGTCGTGTCATGCGTATGCAGCGCACCATCGTTCGTGGGTCCCTGTTTGCCCTGCTCCTGGCCAGCGGTGCCGGCCAGGCCGCTGAGTCCTACGCGTTCGGCAGTCGCGTACTGGTCGTGGGGGAAGGCGTCGGCAAGCTGGTCGAACTCGCCGGCCCGGCCCTGCATAAGGAGCCCATCGAGAACGACGAGGGCGCGCGGATCGGCGAACGCTGGGAGTACCGGATGGACGGCAAGACCGTCCTGATCACCCTCAAGGACGGCAAGGTCCAGCAGATCGACGAGATCTACTGAGGCGGTACTGGCTGATCGGGCGCCCTTGGCGTCCGCCTGTGGATAAGTGCTTGCCCGGGGCGGGATTTGCCTGCATAATGCGCGGCTCGCTGCGTCCGGTCTGCCCTTTGGGCCACGACCGGGCGGGACCCGGAAGCACGATTCCGCCCCGCCGCCGGCAGCCAGGTTTTCACTACCCGTATCGTGCACCGCCGCCGGAGGTCCGGATGCGGAGGGGCCGCCGCCGCCCTGGCCAAGGGCGACACCCTAATACCTTTCGAGGTGCGTATGGCCCGTATTTGCCAAGTAACCGGCAAGCGAACGACGACTGGCAACAACGTCTCGCATGCAATGAACAAGACCCGTCGCCGCTTCCTTCCCAACCTCCACGAGCGCCGCTTCTGGGTCGCTTCGGAGAACCGTTGGATCAAGCTGCGTGTTTCCAGTGCCGCCCTGCGCACCATCGACAAGAACGGCATCGATGCCGTCCTCGCCGACCTGCGCGCCCGCGGCGAGAAGATCTGAGGAGAACTGACCCATGGCTTCCAAGCGCGACAAGATCCGCCTGATCTCCTCGGCCGGCACCGGCCACTTCTACACCACCGACAAGAACAAGAAGAACACGCCGAACAAGATGGAGGTCAAGAAGTACGACCCCGTCGTTCGCAAGCACGTGATCTACAAGGAAGGCAAGATCAAGTGATGTAGTGGCGCGTTCGCGCATGGCGCGGACGCCCTTGTATCCTCCCGCGAAAGCGGGGATCGAGCTTTCCAGCTTGTTCGAAGCTTCAGCAAAAACCCCGCCGGAAGGCGGGGTTTTTGTTTTGCTCTCGCCGCTTTCGTTCGCCATGCCACGCTTGGTGATGACGCATCGGAATCGCCAAGGCCTGGCACGCCTCCATGCTGCGGCCAGACAGAAGCCACAAAGAACTACGGCCCCTTTCGGGGCCGTAGTCATGTCGCGTGATGCGTCGATCAGAACCGCTGCTGATACTTCAGGTACCAGAAGCGACCGATGTCGAAGCCGCCGTTATACGAGAAGCTGCTGTCGGGCTTGCTGTACATGATCGGACCTTCGTGATCGAACACGTTGTTCGCGCCGACCGCGACGGTCGCATTCCACGGCGTGTTGTACGACACCTGCATGTCATGGAAGGTGTTCGAATCGATGTTGCGAACCGGCAACGCCTGCGTGTACGGCGAGACGAAATCCGGGTTATCGCACTGGTCGTCGTAAACGCAGGCTTCCTTGACCCCGCCGTAGTAACGCATGCTCCAGGTCGCGCCCCAATCGCCGTAGCTCCAGCTCAGGCCCAGGTTGGAACGGATGCGGAAGTTGGCGCCCGTTTCGTCGGACCAGCCGTTGAGCTGCTCGACGACAGTGCCCGCGTCGTTATCGCGCTTGTATTCCAGGTAATCGACATACGTCGACTTCCAATCGATCTTGAACTGACCGATTGAAGTCTCAGGCAGTCGATACGCGACGTTGAAGTCGTAACCCGCCGTTTCCTGGTAGCCCGAGTTGATCTGGCTGCGGGTCAGTTCGGTCACCTGGTTCGCCGAACTGATGCCCAGCGTGCCACGCGCAAACGCCGAACATGCGGAGTTGATGCCCTGGACATAGCACTGGTCGAGGATCGACGTCGCCGTTTCCGGGGTGATCACGTTGTCGATCCGGATCTTCCACCAGTCCAGGCTCATGTCGAGCCCTTCGGCCCAGCTGGGGCTGTAGACCACACCGAGCGTGCGGCTCTTCGAGGTTTCAGGCTGCAGCTTGTCGTTGGATGCATCGGTGAACGGGAAGTTCGCCTGGGTGTCCGGCCCTGTCGCAAAGGTGCCACCCGACGCCATCTGGCGGAAGTTGGCAGGCACGCCATCGGCCGCACAACGCGCGGCCACCGACGCATTGCGGCTGGCGGAACCGAACGTGCTATCGCAAGGATCGGTGAAGCGATCGAACGTCTCGCTGCTGCCGCCGTAGAGATCGTCGATCGTCGGCGCCCGGAAGCCGGTCGCATACGTACCGCGGAACAACAGGCCTTCGATCGGGCGCCACTTCAAACCGAACTTGCTGTTGAAGGTATCGCCGAAGGTCGAGTAGTCGGAGTAGCGGCCTGCCAGATCGACCGAGAGCTCCTTTGCAAAGGCCACATCGGCCAGCAGCGGAACGCTGAACTCCAGGTACGCCTCATCCAGTGAGTAACCGCCAGACGTGGGGCCACCCGACAGATCCGTACTCAGACCCGACTGGCTCATCGCATCGGGCTCGAAGCGACCCGTCTCGCGACGGTGCTCGTATCCGGCGGCCATGCCCAGATCGCCCGCGGGCATCGACGCCAGAACGCCCGAAACGTTGGCGCTGTAAACCTCAGTCTTCGTTTCCGACGTGTCATGGCCGGGAAGGAACAGGTACGCCTGCATTGCCGGATCGGACAGGTTGCCCGGATCGTTCGCGCCGTACGGCGAGAGCGGGTTCCACGGGATGCACCCGTTGATCACGCTGGTGGCCGTTCCGCACTTGATGAGACCATCGGTGGGATCGAGGAAGGACGGGCCGACGGCCTTCGCCACGTTCGGAGTGAAGAGGTTACCCGTACTGGTCTTGACGCCCTTGTTCTGGTTGTACAGGTAATCGACCGACCAATCCCACGGCTTGTCGGCAACGTCGAACGTTCCGTCGAAACCACCCGTGAAGCGGTACGTGGTCAGCTCGTTGTTCGTCTGACGCGGAACTTCCCAGGTGCGTCGGATGAAGTCGACCTGACGATCGAGCGGGTTGAAGTAGCTGTCGGCGGACATCGGCGTGGCGTACGCCGACGACTGGTACGGATAGCCCGCGATCTGCTGCAGGGTTTCGCGATGCGTGTACAACGCATCGGCCCTGAACGTCACGTTGTCGGTGAGGTTGTAGTTGCCGTTGACGAACAGCGAGCGGCGCTCGATACCAGTCTGCAGGAACATCTGCTGATCAGTATTCGCGTAGTCGGTCAGCGGATTGGTGCGGTGGAAGTCCGCGAAGTTGGTCGGGTCGCCACCCGGATTGACTGTCCAGCTGCCCGCGTTTGGAGTACGCGGCGGAACGATCATGCGGCCCTTCTGCGTGCTGCCGCTCCAGCCGTTGGTGCCGTTCACCGTGTCAGGGACCGGATGCAGTGGACCCATCGATGAAGCCGAGAACGGACGATCCTTCGCCGCGACCGGATCTTCCTTGCTGTACTCAACGCCCATGGCAACCGAGCTGCGCTCACCCGTGCTGCCGATCAGGAAGTTGTAGACCTGCTTCTCGCCGTCGCCCTGGTCGTACTGTCCGATATAGGCACCAGCCTCGGCGCCATCGAAATTCTTGCGGGTGATGATGTTCACCACGCCGGCGATTGCGTCGGAACCGTAGATGGCCGAAGCACCGTCCGTCAGCACTTCGATGCGCTCGACGACCGACGTCGGGATCGAAGCAAGATCGGATCGGCCGTCGGAGGTGACGCCCATGCGCTTGCCATCGATGAGCACCAGCGTGCGCTCGGGGCCGAGGTTGCGCATATCGACGTACTGCCCGCCAACCGCCTCACCCGAAGCCAGCGCATCGGCGCGGCTGAGCGACGGGGAGCCTGACGTCGTGATGTTCTGAATGATGTCCGCGACGCTGGTGAAACCCTGCTTCTGGATCTCGGCGCGGGTCATCGCAATGACCGGCTGCGCCGTCTCCAGACTCGCCTGACGGATGCGCGACCCCGTCACCTCAATCCGATCAAGATTGGTCGCATCCTTCCCCGCCTCCTGCGCCATGACAAATGTCGGCGCGAGTGCAAGCGCGATGCCGGCCGGCAACAGGCCGACGCGCGCAACCGCGCGCATATTACGGTGTTTCATTTCTCTCTCCAGAGTTCTGTTATGTGCGCGTTAAAGCACTACGAAACCTTATGGCCCGGATGCACGGACACGGTTTCCCTGGAGATGCGGAGCGGTTCACGCCCAGCGGCAATGTGATTTGCTCGCGTGGGAGCGCACATTTGCGCGTTTTGTCCGACCCCGCCTGGCGTGGAGTTGCGGTAGTCCGACGCGGTCATGCCGAAGTGCGCGCGGAAGCTGCGCGCGAAGCTGCAGTTGTTGTCGAAGCCCGAGGCGATGGCGACTTCGCCGATGGTCATCGGCGTGGACGCGAGCAGGTTCGCGGCGTGCTTCAATCGCAGGTTCGCACAGGCCGCCTGCGGGCTTTCGCCGTACAGACGATGGAACACCTTCGAGAAGTACCACATCGAGAACTGCGTCCGGTCGGCCAGCTCGGCGATACGGATGATGCGGTCGCAGTTGCCCTCCATGAACAGGCGTGCGCGCTGCATGCGTTCGAACACCTGGCGTTTGCGCGCCAGCGAGGCGCCCGGGCACAGCGGAATGCGACTGCGATCGTCGGCCTGCATGTCCTCGAGCTTGAGCAGCAGCGAGCGCACACGCGCCTGGTGCGCGGTCGCGCCCAGCGCGATGTCGTGATGCCGGGCGACGCGGTACCAGAGGCGCGCGATGTCCCGCGCGCCCTCCTGCGAAATCTTCCCAAGCCCGACATGCAGATCGAAGTTTCCGAATCGCGTCATCGACTTGAGCGCTTCGTCCGACACCGACAGGCCAATGCAGATGCCCTGCGCGTCGGCCTGCACCAGGGGCGCGGAGTCCCTGGCGAACGCGATCCAGTCGCCTGCGCGAAGGTAAAAGCGTCCTTCCTTGGCCTCCACCCAGGCGCCGCCGCGCATCTGGATCCAGATCGAGAGCTCCTGTCCGTGGAATTCCACGCTGCCCAGGCGCGAAGCGCCGATGCATCGTGCCCATTGGCCTTGCGCCGATGCGATGCGCAATAGTTGCCCCCGGTCCGCCCACTTTGCCTTATCCATGGTTCCTTATCCCTCTGTCGGTGGGCTGAGGCTATGAGGACATTCGCGGCGCACTCCATAGGATTCATTCGCTGGTCAGAATTTGCGCGAAGCCTTGACCGATTGACAATCGAACGCTTGCAAGGAGAAGTCAGATGATTTCCGAAGTTCATCTTGGCTATTTGCTGTTCTTGTTCGACTGGTTGATTCGACTCGCAGCGCTGGCGTGGATACCGGTGCGCTGCCCGCCTGCGGCCGCGCGCAGCTGGCTGCTGCTGGTCGGCTTCGTGCCGTTGTTCGGATTGCCGCTGTACCTGTTCCTCGGACACCCGTGGCTGGCGAAGCAGCGACGGCAGCGGCAGGCGCTCGCGTCGCAGCTGATCCGCGATCGTCAATCCAACCTCTCGATGCTGCGCTGGACGCCGACACCGCACGGCATGTCGTCCGACATCGCACACCTGGCCGAGCGCCTGGGAGATTTCATGCCGATGCACGGCAACAGCGTCGAACTGCTGGACGACTACGACGCCTCCATCGCCTCGCTCGTGGCCGACATCGATGGCGCGCGCGATGAAGTCCACCTGCTCTATTACCTGATGTTCGACGACGCGGCCGGCCGCGCGGTATGCGACGCGCTCAAGCGCGCCAGCGGCCGTGGCGTACGCTGCCGCTTGTTGCTCGACGCCGTCGGTGCGAAGCCGGGCCTGCGGGCGTTCTCGAAGCCACTGCGCGAGGCGGGCGTGGAAGTGCACGCGATGCTCGCCGGCGGCCTGAAGTGGCGGAGCCTGTCGCGCATGGACCTGCGCAACCACCGCAAGCTCGCGCTGATCGACCGTCGCATCGGATACGTCGGTTCGCAGAACCTCGCCGACGCCGCTTTCGTGGCCGGCTATCCCAACCGGGAGCTGGTGGCGCGCGTGCGCGGGCCGGTCGTGCGGCAGATCGCGGCGCTGTTCGCGAGCGACTGGCTGATCGAAACCGGCGAGCGACTGGTCATGGGCGACTACCCGCCGGGCGATGACGGCACCTCGCCGGCGCAGATGCTGCCCAGCGGTCCGGCCTATCCGTTCGAGAACGCGCGCAATCTCGTCGTCGCGCTGGTGCAGCGGGCCCGGCGACGCGTGGTGCTGGTCACGCCGTACTTCGTGCCCGACGACATGACGCTGGGCGCGCTGCGCGTCGCGGCGCTGTCGGGCACCGACGTGCAGCTGGTGCTGTCGATGAGCAACAACCAGCATCTCACGCGCTGGGCGCAGCGCTCGTACTACGACGAACTTCTGAAGGCCGGCGTGCGCATCGCGCTGTACCGTCCGCACTTCCTGCACGCCAAGCATCTGAGCGTGGACGACGAGGTGGCGCTGATCGGTTCGATCAACCTCGACATCCGCTCCTTCGCGCTCAACGCCGAGGTCGGCCTGGTCTGCTACGACGCCGGCGTGGTCGCGCGGCTGCGGGAAGTGGAGGCGGACTACCTTCGCGACGCGCAGCAGCTGGAGCTGCACGAATGGCGTCGCCGCCCGCACTGGCACCGCAGCGTCGAAGGCATGGCGCGGCTGGCCGATTCGCTGATGTAGTCCGGCGGCGCGTTCAGGGGGCTGGTTCGCCCCATCCGGGCCGGACCGGGCGGGCGGCGCCGTTCTACACTCGGCCTAATTCCTTGGGTGGGGCGTCACGTGATCCCAGGCTGGATCCTCCTGCTGGTGTCGGCGGCCTACGTCGGCGTGCTGTTCGCGGTGGCCTATTTCGGCGACCAGCGCGAAACCACGCCGCGTGCGCGCTGGCTGCGGCCGGCCGTGTACTCGCTGGCGCTGGCCGTGTACTGCTCGTCGTGGACGTTCTACGGCGCGGTCGGCACGGCCGCTCGCACGGGACTGGGCTTCCTGCCGATCTACCTCGGCCCGCTGCTGATGCTGGCCTTCGGCTGGCGCATCCTCGAACGCCTGGTGCTGATCTCCGGCGAGGCGCGCATCGTCTCCATCGCCGACTTCCTGTCGTCGCGCTATGGCCGCGCACCGGGCCTGGCGGCGCTGGTGGCGGCGGTCGCGCTGACCGCCGCCGTGCCCTACGTGGCGCTGCAGTTCAAGGCCGTGGCGATGAGCGTGGACGTGCTGGCCGACGTGCGCGGCGACGCCGGCATGCTGTCGGATCCGGCGTTCTACGTGGCGATGATGCTGGCGGCGTTCGCGATCCTGTTCGGCACGCGCCAGATCGACGCCACCGAACACCACCACGGCATGGTGCTGGCGATCGCGCTGGAATCGCTGGTGAAGCTGCTGGCGTTCCTGGCCATCGGCCTGTTCGCGCTGGCGCATCTGCCGGGCACCGGCAACCTGGTGGAACGCATGGTGCAGGCCGCCCCGGTGGTCACGGCGCAGGGGCTGCCGGCCGGGTTCGTCGCGCAGACGCTGCTGGCCTTCACCGCCATCGTCTGCCTGCCGCGCCAGTTCCACGTGGCCGTCGTCGAATGCCAGGACCCGGCGGACCTGCGTTCGGCACGCTGGCTGTTCGGCGGATACCTGGTGCTCATCTCGCTGCTGGTGGTGCCGATCACGCTCGCCGGGCAGTCGCTGCTGGCAGGCACCGGGGCCTCACCCGATACCTACGTGCTGGCGCTTCCGCTCGCGTTGCAGCACGAGACGCTGGCGTTGATCGTCTACATCGGCGGATTCTCCGCGGCGACCGGCATGGTGATCGTCGCCAGCGTCGCGCTGTCGACGATGGTCAGCAACGACCTGGTGATGCCGCTGCTGCTGCGCGGCGGGGCGCTGCACGAAAGCCAGGGCATCGACAAACAGGTGTTGTGGGTGCGCCGCATCACCATCTTCGTGCTGGCGATGATGGCCTATGGCTACCACCGTGGTTCGGCGTATTTCGGCGCGCGTGAGGACACACTCGCGCAGCACGGACTGCTCGCGTTCGCCGCGGTGGCGCAGTTCGCGCCCGCGCTCATCGGCGGCCTGTACTGGCGCGGTGCGAGTCGCGCCGGTGCGTTCTCCGGCCTGTTCGCCGGCACGGTGCTGTGGGTGTACACGCTGCTGCTGCCCGCGCTGGCACGCGGCGGCTGGTTCAGCACGCACTGGATCGAACAGGGGCCGCTGGGTGTCGACTGGCTGCGTCCGGAGCAGCTGTTCGGCCTGCACGGCTGGGATCCGCTCACGCACGGCACGTTCTGGGCGCTGCTGTTCAACGTTGGCGTGTTCCTGTTCGTCTCGGTGCGGCAGCGTCCGCGCCTGCAGGAACAGCTGCTGGCCGCGCCGTTCCTCGATCCGTACGTGCAGCGACCGGCGCTTGGTCCCGGTGGCTGGGCCGGCAGCGTGCGCGGCGGCGAGCTGCTTGCGCTGGCCGAGCGCATCGTCGGCGAACGCCACGCACGCCGCGCGTTCGAGGAATACGCGCTGCAACAGGGCCGCCCGTGGCAGCCGGAGCAGCCGGCCGATCGCGCGCTCGCGCAGTTCACCGAACGCCTGCTCGCCTCGGCGATCGGCGCCGCATCGGCGCGCCTCACGCTGACCACCGCGTTGCGAGGCTCGGGCATGGAGCTGGGCGAAGTCGTCGCGCTGCTCGACGAAGCCAACCAGGAGCTGCGCTTCAACCGGCAGATCCTCTCCACGACGCTGGAGAACATCAGCCAGGGCGTAAGCGTGGTCGATGCCGAAATGCGCCTGGTCGCGTGGAATCGCCGCTACCAGGAGCTGTTCGAATACCCCGACGGCATGCTCTACGTCGGCCGTCCCGTGAGCGACCTGATCCGCTGGAACGCCGAACGCGGCGAGATGGGATCGGGTCCGCTGACCGAAAGCGAAGTCGAGGAACAGGTGCGGCGTCGCCTCGCGCATCTGCGTGCGGGCGCGCCTCATGTGTTCGAACGCGTTCGCGCCAACGGGCAGGTGATCGAGATGCGCGGCCGGCCGCTACCGGGCGGCTACGTCACCACGTACTCCGACGTCACCGACTACAAGCGCGCCGAACAGGGCCTGCGCGAAGTCAACGAAACGCTGGAGCAGCGCGTCGAACTGCGCACGCGCGAGGCCGAGGCGGCGCAGCAGTCGAAGACGCGCTTCCTCGCGGCCATCAGCCACGACGTGCTGCAACCGATGAACGCCGCGCGCCTGTTCGCCAGCGCGCTGCGCGAAACCAGCGACACGACCGAGCAGGCGCGACTGGCCGAACGCGTGGATGCATCGTTGCGCGCGGCCGAGGACCTGCTCGACGGCCTGCTCGACATCTCGCGCCTCGACGCGGGCGCGCTGCGCATCGCGATCGTCGATTTCGACGTCAACGAACTGCTGCGCGAACTCGTCGCCCAGTACGCACCGGTCGCGGCCGGACGTGGCTTGCAGCTTCGCGTGCGCGCGCCGGATACGCCGCGGCCCGTCCGCAGCGATCGTCGCCTGCTCCGTCGCGCGCTGCAGAACTTCCTCGCCAACGCCCTGCGCTATACGCGCGAAGGCGGCGTGCTTATTGCCGCACGCGTGCGCGATGGCGCGGTGGAATTGCAGGTATGGGATACCGGCCCCGGCATTTCCGAACACCACCTCGCGCAGATCTTCGACGAATTCCGCCGATTCGATACGCCGTCCGACGCGGGCGAGCGCGGCCTGGGCCTGGGCCTTTCGATCTGCCAGCGCATCGCGCGCACGCTGGAACATCCGCTGCGCGTGCGTTCGCGCGTGAACGTGGGCAGCGTGTTCTCCATCACCGTGCCGTTCGGGCGCGCGATGTACGTCGCGCCGCTGCCTTCGGCGAACCTGACGGTCGGCGGCGATTCGCTGGCCGGCCTGCGCGTGCTGTGCGTGGACAACGATCGCGAGATCCTCGACGGCATGCGCAGCCTGCTGCAGCGTTGGGGCGTCGTCGCGCTCACTGCGGCGAACGCGGACGAAGCGCTGGCCCGACTGGCCGAGATGCCCGACGTCGCGCTGGTCGACTATCACCTGCACGATCGCCTGGATGGTCTTGGCGTGATCGACGAATTGCGGGCGAACTACGGACGCGTGCTGCCTGCCGCGCTGCTTACGGGCGACGGCAGCGACGCGCTCAAGCTCGCCGCGCGCGAACACGATTGCCGCGTGCTGACCAAGCCGGTGAAGCCGGCTTCGTTGCGTGCGTTCCTCGCGGCGCAGCGGCAGGCCGCGCACGCGTAACGGCGATCAGTGCGCCGGCGCGGAAGCGCTGACGCGCCACACCGCGTTGCCGACATCGTCGGCGACCAGCAGCGCACCGTCGCGCGCGATGGTCACGCCGACCGGTCGGCCGCGCGCGTTGAGCTGGGTGTCGAGAAATCCGCCGAGCACGTCGACCATCGAACCGCTCGGCCGTCCGTCGCGGAACGGCACGAACACCACCTTGTAGCCGGACAGCGGCTCGCGATTCCATGAGCCATGCAGGCCGACGAATGCGCCATCGGCGTATCCGTCGCCAAGTTTCTGGCCGGTGGCGAAGGTGAGGCCCAGCGATGCGACGTGCGCGCCCAGCGCGAAGTCCGGCACGCGCGCCCTTGCGACGAGTTCGGGTTTCTGCGGCTTCACGCGCGTGTCCACGTGCTGGCCCCAGTAACTGTAAGGCCAGCCGTAGAACGCGCCGTCATCGACGCGCGTGAGGTAATCCGGCACCAGGTCGCTGCCGAGTTCGTCGCGTTCGTTCACCACGGCCCACAACGCGCCGGTGCCCGGTTCCCACGCGATGCCGACGGGATTGCGCAAGCCGCTGGCGAACACGCGCTGCGTGCCGGTGGCGGGGTCGATTTCGAGGATGTTGGCGCGATTGGTTTCCGCCTCCATGCCGTTGTCGGCAGCGTTGCTGTTGGAACCGACACCGACGAAAAGCCGCTTGCCGTCCTTCGAAGCGAGCAGGCTCTTGGTCCAGTGATGGTTGAGCTGGTCGCCCGCGCCGGGCAGGTCGATCACCTTCTGCGGTGCGGCGGTGAGCTGCGTCTGCCCCTCCGAGTACGGAAACCTGACCAGCGCATCGGCATTGGCGACGAACAGCGTGTCGCCGACCAGGGCCATGCCGAACGGTGACGTGAGGTTCTGTGCGAACACGGTGCGCGTTTCCGCGACGCCATCGCCATCGGCGTCGCGCAGCAGCGTGATGCGATTTGCGCTGGGCGCGCCGGAGCCGGCCTTCTTCATCACCGAGCCCATGATCTTGCCCTTGATGCCCTTGATGCCCCGCTTGCCCGGCGGCGCATTGCTTTCGGCGACGAGGACATCGCCGTTGGGCAACACGTAGAGCCAGCGTGGATGGTCCAGCCCAGTGGCGAACGCCTTCACCGAAAGCCCCGTAGCGGGCGTGGGCGTCTCGCCTTCGGCCCAGCCCTTCGCCGGCGCGATTTCCAGCACCGGAATGGCGCTGGTTTCCGGCGGGACGATCTCGGGCTTCGCGCCGGTGTCCTGTCCTTCGCGCAGTTTCGCCTGGCTGCCGCAGGCGGTCAGCGCAATCGTCATGGCAACGGCAACACATCGCATCGCTGCGTTCACCCGCATCGCTCCGCTTCAGGAAGGGAGTCAGGAGTACGCCAGAAGCGGTGGATCGGGTGTGAGCGTGAAGCGGACTTCACGGGGCGGCGGATTTCCCGTAACCGCCCGCCGGGCCCTTCTGCCGCTTGGGGGAAAAGGGTTGCTTCGTTCTCACGCCGAGTTCGTCAGGAACTCAATCGAGCTCTTCCGGCGGCGGCACGATCGCGCCCGGATCCAGCGCAAGACGCCCCGCAATCAACACCGCCTGCGTTCGGTTGCTCGCGCCCAGCTTGCGCAGGATCGCGGTGACGTGCGCCTTCACCGTCGCTTCCGACACGCCCAGCTCGTAGCCGATCTGCTTGTTGAGCAGGCCGGAGCCCAGCATCTGCAGCACGCGGAACTGTTGCGGCGTGAGATCGCGCAGGCGTTGCGCGGCATCGTGCTCGTCGGCGTGCGCGGCGGGGGCGGACAGCGCCACCGATGGCGCCCAGCGATCGCCGTCGAGCACGCGCGTGATCGCCTCGCCCAGCGTTGCGGCATCGGCGGATTTCGGGATGAAACCGACCGCGCCGTGATCGAGCGCGCGCCGCATCACCGTGGGCTCCTCGCGCGCGGAAACGACGACGATCGGCAACTGCGGATGCAGCGCGCGAAGATGCACCAGCGCGCTGAAGCCCTGCGCGCCGGGCATGTTGAGGTCGAGCAGCAGCAGGTCGGCGTCGGGTTCGGCTTCGACCAGGGTGTACAGCGCTTCCACGCTGTCGGCCTCGCGCAATTGCGCGTCCGGCAGCACGCGCGCGACCGCGCCGCGAAGGGCTTCGCGGAAGAGAGGGTGGTCGTCGGCGATGAGGAGGGTGGGCATCGGGGGGATTTGCCTTGCTTTCGGCTTCGCCTCTTACGGCACGCGCCGCTCGCGCACCAGCGATTCGACCACGGTCGGATCGGCCAGCGTGCTCGTGTCGCCGAGCTGGTCGGGTGCGTTCTCGGCGATCTTGCGCAGGATGCGACGCATGATCTTGCCCGAACGCGTCTTCGGCAGACCCGGCGCCCATTGCAGGTGGTCGGGCGTGGCGATCGGGCCGATCTCCTTGCGCACGTGCGCGACGAGTTCCTTGTGCAGCGCCTCCGTCGGCGCTTCGCCGGCGATCAGCGTGACGTAGGCGTAGATGCCCTGGCCCTTGATGTCGTGCGGGAAGCCGACGACCGCGGCTTCGGCCACCTTCGGGTGCGAGACCAGCGCGCTTTCCACTTCCGCCGTGCCGATGCGATGACCGGACACGTTGATGACATCGTCGACGCGACCGGTGATCCAGTAGTAACCGTCGGCATCGCGGCGGCAGCCGTCGCCGGTGAAGTACGTGCCCGGATACGTGCGGAAGTAGGTGTCGATGAAACGCTGGTGGTCGCCGTAGACGGTGCGCATCTGGCCCGGCCATGAATCCAGCAACACCAGATTGCCTTCCGCCTCGCCTTCCAGGCGCGCGCCGTTCGCATCGACCAGCGCCGGCTGCACGCCGAAGAACGGCTTGGTCGCCGAGCCGGGCTTCAGGTCGATCGCGCCGGCGAGCGGCGTGATGAGGATGCCGCCGGTTTCCGTCTGCCACCACGTATCGACGATGGGCGAACGCGAATCGCCGACGACTTCGTAGTACCAGCGCCACGCTTCGGGATTGATCGGCTCGCCCACCGTGCCCAGCAGGCGCAGCGACGCACGCGAGGTCTTCTTCACCGGTTCGTCGCCATCGCGCATCAGCGCGCGGATCGCCGTCGGCGCGGTGTAGAACAGCGTGACCTGGTGCTTGTCGATCACTTCCCAGAAGCGCGAAACGCTCGGGTAGTTCGGCACGCCTTCGAACACGAGCGCGGTCGCGCCGTTCGCGAGCGGGCCATAGACGATGTAGCTGTGGCCGGTGACCCAGCCGACATCGGCCGTGCACCAGTAGACGTCGTCCTCGCGCAGGTCGAAGACGACTTCGTGCGTGTAGCTGGCGTACACGAGATAACCGCCGGTGGTGTGCAGCACGCCCTTGGGCTTGCCGGTCGAACCGGACGTATAGAGGATGAAGAGCGGGTCTTCCGCGTTCATGCGCTCGGGCGCGCACTGCGTCGGTTGTTCGTCGACGACGGCGTCGTACCAGCGGTCGCGCGGCATCTGCATGTCCACCGCCGAGCCGGTATGGCGCACGACGAGGACGGTCTCGACCGTATTGGTGCCGCCCATCTTCAGCGCGGCGTCCACGTTCGCCTTCAGCGGGACTTTCTTGCCGCCGCGCAGGCCTTCGTCGGCCGTGATGATGATGCGGCTCTGGCAATCGGCGACGCGGTCGGCGATGGACTGCGGCGCGAAACCGCCGAACACCACCGAATGCACCGCACCAACGCGCGCGCAGGCGAGCATCGCGACGACGGCTTCGGGAATCATGGGCAGGTAGATCGTCACGCGATCGCCCTTGCGCACGCCCAGCGAACGCAGCGCATTGGCGAGCTTGCACACGCGTGCGTGCAGGTCGCGATAGGTGATGTGCTCGGCGGGCTGGTTGGGATCGTCCTGTTCGAAGATCAGCGCGGTCTTGTCGCCGCGCGTCGCCAGGTGGCGGTCCAGGCAGTTCACGCTCGCGTTGAGTTCGCCGTCCTCGTACCAGCGGATGTGGAAATCGGCGAGGTCGTAGCTGACGTCCTTGATCTTGGTCGGCTTGACGAACCAGTCCAGGCGATCGGCGACCTTGCCCCAGAACCCGGCCGGATCGTTCACCGATTCGGCGTACTGGCGCTCGTAGTCCTCTCGCGTCACGCGCGCCTTGGCAGCGAAGTCCGGATCGATCGGATAGACGGTGACGGGGTGGTTCATGGCGGGCTCCGGGACGGCTTGGGCTATGGCGTTCGGCGGTCGCGGCGGATGCACGCGGACGGCCGGAACGGCCAGTGTGCCGCATTCGCTGTTAAGCCTCATCCGCAGGGGTGTAGACGATAGTCGTAGAGGCATGACGCCTACGACCAATGGGGAATGGTTGTGCAGCGCGATGGCCCCGCAGGCTCGGGAAATGTCGGGCATCCGGTCCGGCGTTTCCGTGGGAGGGAATCATGTCCGCAAGCACTGCTTCGACGTCGAAGGCCGCGACGATCCGTCGCCGCCCGCTCGCCGCCGCATTGCTCATCGCGCTGGCGCTGCCGGGGGTGTCCTTCGCGCAGACCGCGAAGGAGAAGGAGCTGGAAGCGCGCGTCGCCCAGCTCGAAGCGATGGTCCAGCAACTGGTGGCGCAACAGCAGCAACAGCAAACGCAGATCAGCGAAGTGAAGACGGCCCAGGCCACCGCGCCTGCTCCGGCCGCCGCAGCCGCAGCCGCACCCGCGACCGCCGCGGCTGGCGCGCCGAAGGTGTCGCCGATCCAGAGCACGACGATCACGCCGACCGCCAATCCGAACTCGAAGTTCTACTACGGCGGTTTCATCAAGCTCGATGCCTCGCTCACCTCGACCAACGACGGCGACATCCCCGACGGCACCGTCGGTCGCCTGTTCTACGTGCCCAAGGCCATTCCGGTCGGACAGGGCCATCTGCGCGAAGGCGGCACCGACACCGACATGGGCGCCAATTTCTCGCGCTTCTGGTTCGGCGTGGACAGCGTCACCGACAACGACGACAAGCTGAAGGCGTACCTGGAGTTCGACCTGTTCGGCGGCGGCAGCACGGCCTTCACCGGCAACGAGATCGCCACCAACACCTATGCACTGACGCTGCGACAGGCCTACGTGCAGTGGAACAACTGGCTTGCCGGCCAGACCTGGACGAACTTCCAGGACGTGGCCGCGCTGCCCGACACCGTCGACTTCCTCGGCCCCACCGAAGGCACGGTGTTCGTCCGCCAGGCGCAGTTGCGCTACACCAACGGTCCGTGGTCGTTCTCGATGGAGAACCCGGAAACGGTCTACACACCCTTCCGGGGCAACATGGCGCAGGTCGCCGGCGACGACGGTCCGATGCCCGACCTCACCGCGCGCTACACCTTCAAGGGCGACTGGGGCCACTTCGGCGTCGCGGGCCTGGTCCGCCAGCTGAAGTACCAGCAGGCCGGCACCGCGGCGACGCCCACCGTGCCGGCGCGTCCGTCGGTCGAGGACGACACCACCGGTTACGGCCTCAGCGTGTCGGGCAAGTTCAACCTCGGCAAGAACGACGACATCCGCTACATGGTCACCGGCGGCAGCGGCATCGGCCGCTACATCGGCCTGGCGTTGAACAACGACGCGGTGCTCGATTCCACGGGCGACCTGGACAACATCGACGTCATCGCCGGTTTCGTCGGCTGGCGCCATGTGTTCAGTCCGAAGCTGCGCACGAACCTGTTCTACTCGCGCGCCGATTACGACCAGGACGTGGATCTCACCGGGCTTGGCATCACCAAGGGCGCGCAGTCGGCGCACTTGAACGTGATCTACACGCCGCTGCCCAAGCTCGATCTCGGCGCCGAGCTGATCTGGGGCCAGCGTGAACTCGAAAACGGCGACCGCGGCGACCTCAATCGCCTGCAGACGCATGTGAAGTACAACTTCTAAGGGGCGACCAACGTGTCCACCATCACCGCAAACACCTCGAAAGAGGGCACCCTCAGCCAGGGGCACAAGAAGGTCATCTTCGCCTCCAGCCTGGGCACCGTGTTCGAGTGGTACGACTTCTATCTGTACGGATCGCTCGCGGCGATCATCGCCAAGCAGTTCTTCAGCGGCTTGAACGAAACCAGCGCCTTCATCTTCGCGCTGCTCGCCTTCGCCGCGGGCTTCGCGGTGCGGCCGTTCGGCGCGATCGTGTTCGGCCGCCTCGGCGACATGATCGGACGCAAGTACACGTTCCTGGTCACCATCGTGATCATGGGCCTTTCGACGTTCCTGGTCGGCATCCTGCCGAACTACGCATCGATCGGCTTCGCCGCACCGGCCATCCTGATCATCCTGCGATTGCTGCAGGGCCTGGCGCTGGGCGGTGAGTACGGCGGCGCGGCGACCTACGTGGCCGAACACGCACCGCACGGCAAGCGCGGCCTGTACACGAGCTTCATCCAGACCACCGCGACGATCGGCCTGTTCCTGTCGCTGCTGGTGATCCTGGGCGTGCGCACGTACCTGGGCACCGAGGCGTTCGAGGCGTGGGGCTGGCGTATTCCGTTCCTGCTGTCGATCATCCTGCTCGGCGTGTCGGTGTGGATCCGCATGCAGCTGCACGAATCGCCGCTGTTCCAGCAGATGAAGGCCGAGGGCAAGCAGTCCAAGGCGCCGATCACCGAGAGCTTCTTCTCGAAGAATGGCAAGATCGTGCTGCTCGCGCTGCTGGGCGCCACCGCCGGTCAGGCCGTGGTGTGGTACGCCGGCCAGTTCTACGCGATGTACTTCCTCACGCAGTCGTTGAAGGTGGATGCGACGACGACATGGCTGCTGATCGCCGCTGCATTGGTCATCGGCACGCCGTTCTTCGTCCTCTTCGGCTGGCTCAGCGACAAGATCGGCCGCAAGAAGATCGTCATGGCCGGCTGCCTGATCGCCGCGCTCACGTACTTCCCGCTGTTCAAGGCGCTGACGCACTACGCCAACCCGGCCATCGCCGAAGCCAGCGTCAACGCGCCGGCCGTGGTGCACGCCGATCCGCGTACCTGTTCGTTCCAGTTCGACCCGGTGGGCAAGAAGGTGTTCACCAACTCGTGCGACATCGCCACCGCCGCGCTGGCCAAGGCGGGCGTGCCGTACACGATCCAGGCGGCCCCGCCCGGCAGCGTGGCGCGCGTGACGGTGGGCTCGGTGGAAGTGCCGAGCTTCGAGGCGGCGGGTCTGGCGAAGGACGACAACAAGGCCAAGACCGATGCGTTCGGCGCCGAGCTGAAGAAGGCGCTGGTGGCGGGCGGCTATCCCGAGAAGGCCGATCCGGAGCGCATCAACAAGCCGATGGTGCTGGTGATCCTCGTCGTGCTGGTGATCTACGTGACGATGGTTTACGGCCCGATCGCGGCATGGCTGGTGGAGTTGTTCCCCACGCGCATCCGCTACACGTCGATGTCGCTGCCTTACCACATCGGCAACGGCTGGTTCGGCGGCTTCCTGCCGACGATCGCCTTCGCGCTGGTCGCGGCCACGGGCAACATGTACTACGGCCTGTGGTACCCGATCGTGGTGGCGCTGATGACCTTCGTGATCGGCACGCTGTTCCTGCGCGAGACGAAGGACGTGGATATCACCGCCCACGATTGATCGCGGTTTGAATGTTGGATGCGACAACGCCGGCCTTGTGCCGGCGTTGTTGTTCGAGGACACCGCTGCGCTAGTAGCCCGGGTCAAGTCGCTTCGTACGCGTGGTCGCCCACCAGTTC
>Ga0102593_1001026_pt1 | contig 31789 bp, 29 predicted proteins | sample AraplaCol_mMS_r2_2_FD_76862 | JGI IMG/M metagenome (GOLD analysis project Ga0102593, IMG submission 76862) | Arabidopsis root microbial communities from North Carolina, USA - plate scrape MF_Col_mMS_r2 (SPADES assembly) (version 2) | ecosystem: Host-associated > Plants > Roots > Endosphere...
TGGCGGTGACGGGTGGAACTGGCCTTCTATTCGCTGACGTTCAGACGCGTCTTCGCGCGAACGTCCGCGCTGGATGCGCCGATCTGCACTTCATACGCGCCCGGATCCACCGAGTATGCATCGCGTGTCTCGTCCCAGGTGCGCAGGTCCTTCTGCGGCGTGATGGTGAAGCTCACCGCGCGCGACTCGCCCGGCTGCAGGTGCACGCGCTGGAAGCCGCGCAGTTCCTTGCCCGCGCGCTCGCGCTTCGCATCCAGCGGATGCAGGTACAGCTGCACCACTTCATCGCCCGCGCGCCTGCCGGTGTTCTTCACCTGCACCGTCGCCGTCACCGGCTGCGCCGCCGTCGCCTTCGCGCGGTCGAGCTTCAGTCCCGAATACGCGAACGTCGTGTACGAAAGCCCATGGCCGAACGGATAGAGCGGTTCGCCTTCGAAGTAGCGATACGTGCGATTGCGCATCGAGTAATCGTCGAACGCCGGCAGCTTCTCGTCGGCCTTGTAGAACGTGACCGGCAAACGGCCGGCGGGATTCGCGTCGCCGAACAGCACGTCGGCTACCGCGTTGCCACCGCGCTGGCCCGGATACCACGCCATCACGATCGCCGGCAGGTTCTGCTTCGCCCAGTCCACCGCAATCGCCGAGCCGGCGGTCAGCACCATCACCACCGGCTTGCCGGTGGCGTGCAGTGCTTCCAGCAGCTTGCGCTGCGTGTCGGGCAAGCGGATGTCGGTGCGGTCGCCACCGGCGAAGCCGGGATAGTTGACCGTCATTTCCTCGCCTTCGACATCGCCGGTGAGGCCGCCGACGAAGATCACCACGTCCGAATCGCGCGCGGCCTGCACCGCTTCCTCGAACGGCGGCTTCGCGCCCGGCATGCGCCATGCGAGCCGCACGCCGGCATCGCGTTCGCGCTCGTAGTACTCCAGGCGCACCTTGTACGCGCGGCCGCCTTCGAGCTTCACGTCCGCATGTTCGGCATGCAGGCGATCGGTGTTCTGCCAGTGGTCGATCACCAGCTTGTCGTCCAGGTACAGGCGCACGCCGTCGTTGCCGGCCGCTTCGAGCTGGTAGGTGCCGCTCACCGGCGGCAACAGCTGGCCGCTCCAGCGGATGCTGAAATCGTCGGCCGGCACGTCCTGCCCGCCTTGCGCTTCGCCGCGCGCCAGCAGGTTGTCGGTCGGCGATCCGCGATCCCAGCGGAAGCCGATCTGCGGGTCCACGCGCACCAGCGTCGGCTTGCCCTTCAGTTCGCGATTGCGGAAGTACTCGCCGCGCAGGCCGCGTTCGGTCGAACCGGCTTCGGGACGCAGGTACTGCGGTTCGATCAGCGGATTGGCCGCCGGATCGTCGCGGCCTTCCACCAGATCGACGCCGCGCGCATGCACGACCGTCGCGTTCGGTGCGGCCTCGCGGATGCCCTGCAGGATCGTCACCGGTGCCGCGGGCGTGCCGTAGTAGTTGCCGAGCAACGCCATCGTGTCGTCCGCGGTCGGGCCTACGACGACGATGCGCTTGAGATCGCGCGAAAGCGGCAGCACGCCGTCGTTCTTCAGCAGCACGATCGATTCCTGCGCGACCTTGCGCGATAGCGCGTCGTGTTCGGGCGACTGGTTCACCGAGTACGGGATGCCAGCCCAACGCACCTGCGCCGGCGGATCGAACATGCCAAGGCGCATCCGTGCGGTATACAGCTTCGTCAGCGCGGCATCGACTTCCTGCTCGGAGATCAGGCCCTTTCGCACCGCGACCGGAAGCGACGGCAGGTAAGTGTCGCCGCAGTCGAGCTGCGTGCCATTCTTCACCGCGAGTGCCGCGGCTTCCTCCGGTGTCGCGACGATCTTGTGGTGCTTCCAGATATCGACGATGGCCCAGCAGTCGGAGACGACGTAACCCTTGAAGCCCCACTCCTTGCGCAGCACGTCCTGCAGCAGGAACTTGCTGGCGCTGGCCGATTCGCCATAGACGCGGTTGTACGCACCCATCACCGCATCGACGTCGCCTTCCTTCACCAGCGCCTCGAACGCGGGGAGGTAGGTCTCGCGAAGATCGCGCTCGGTCGGTTTCGCATCGAAGGTGTGGCGGTCCGCTTCCGGCCCGCTGTGCACGGCGAAGTGCTTGGCGGTGGCGTCGAGCTTCCGGTACTTCGGATCGTCGCCCTGCAGGCCCTTCACGAACGTCACGCCCATGCGCGAGGTGAGGTAGGGATCCTCGCCGTAGGTTTCCTGTCCACGGCCCCAGCGCGGATCGCGGAAGATGTTGATGTTCGGCGACCAGAACGTGAGGCCCTGGTAGCGGCCGCGCTGGTTGTGGCGTTCGTATTCGTGATGCTTCGCGCGCGCCTCGTCGCTGATCGCGTTGCTGATCTGCGCCATCAGCGGCACGTCGAAGGTCGCCGCCATGCCGATGGCCTGCGGGAATACGGTCGCCCCGCCCGCGCGCGCGACGCCGTGCAGCGCCTCGTTCCACCAGTCGTAGGCGGGCACGCCGAGGCGGTCGATCGCCGGTGCGGCGTTCTGCATCTGCGCGGCCTTCTCGTCCAGCGTCATGCGCGAGACCAGATCGGCAGCGCGCTGTTCGAAGCTGCGCGTCGTATCGAGCCAGGGCTTGTCCTCGGCCTTCGCATCGGCCGCGCTGACGCCAAACGAAGGCGCGCACAGCGCAAGCAGCAGCGCGAGCGCGAGGCGCCTGCGCGATGAAGGGCCCGTGTTCGACTGCCGGCCCGTGAGGTTCATGCGTTCCATTCCGATCGCTCCTCAGTTGTCCTGCACGATTCGCGCATACGGCCCCACCGTCGCGCCGATGAAGCCACCGGCGACATCGGTGCTCAGGACCGTTCCGTCCACGTCCTGCTTCAACCACATCCAGCCGTTGCCGGCGTCGTAGGCGAAGGCGTAATCGCCGCCGTTCGCCTGGATCTTCAGTTTCAATGACTTCGTCTTCGCCGGCAGCGTCGTCGTCGCCAGCGTTTCGTCCGCATCCTTCTGGCGCTTTCGCAGGGTCAACGTCACGCCGTCGCCACTGCGATGCGCGGTGAAGGCGAACCAGTGCTTCTCGTTCTGGAATGCGGCGAGGCCCGCTTCGGTGGTCGCCTCATCCGGGACCGACAGCGCCGTACTCGCCTCGAACGCGAGATGCTGTTGCCGGCGGGCGAGGAACGAGGGATTTCCCAGCGTATCCAGCCCCGTCTGCAGCGGATGGATCGCGAGCATGCCGCGATGCGAACGCACGTCGGCCCACTGCGACTTCGGCACGCGCGCGAACATCCACGTCGCATCGAGCCTGGGTTTGTCGAAGTCGTCGCGCCAGGTGAAGTTGCCGCTCAGTGGCGCCTGCGTGATGCCGCGCTTCATGAACGACGGACCGTTGGCGACCTGCGGGATGCGCGTGCCGTGCGGGAGGATCGTCGGCCAACCGTCCTTCCACTGCACCGGCAGCAGGAAGGTTTCGCGCCCGGTGTTGTAGTGCTTGCCGTCGTAGGCGCGGCTGGCGAGGAACACGGCCCACCAGGAACCGTCGGCGGCTTCGACCAGATCGGCGTGGCCGGCGTTGGTGATCGCATCGGCACGGTCTTGCGGAAGATCGCGCTGCGTCAGGATCGGGTTGTGTTCGTACGGCGCGTACCGGCCCCAGATATCGCGACTGCGCGCGACCACCTGCGAATGCTGCGGCCCCGTGCCGCCTTCGGCGCAGACCAGGTAATACCAGCCGTCGCGCTTGTAGATGTGCGGGCCTTCGATCCAGATCGGTTTCTGCGCGATATCCATGCCGCCGTTGAGCAGCACCTTGCGCGGTCCGATCGGCTTGAACGTCGCGGCGTCGAGCTGCTGCATCCAGATCGCGCGATGGCCTTCGTACAGCGGCGTGCCCTCGGGCGCGTCGTTGTTGATGATGTAGATCTTTCCGTCATCAAAGAACAGCGACGGATCGATGCCACCGATGCCCGGCAGCCAGACCGGATCCGACCACGGACCCGCCGGATCCTTCGCGGTGGCAATGAAGTTCCCGCCCGCATCCACCGACGTGTTGACCACGTAGAACGTGCCGTCGTGGTACTCGATCGTCGGCGCGAACACGCCGCGCGACATGCCCAGCCCGTCGAAATCCAGCTGCGTCGGCCGGTCGATGACGTGGCCGATCTGCGTCCAGTGCACGAGGTCGCGGCTTTCGAACACCGGGATGCCGGGGAAGTACGCGAACGTCGAGTTCACCAGGTAATAGCGGTCGCCCGCGCGCACGATGCTGGGATCGGGGTAGAAACCGGCGAGGATCGGATTGCGGTATTGATCCGGCTTGAGCGGTGCGTCGAACGGCGCATCGTTGCCCTTGTATTCGAACCAGTCGAAGAGCACCGGCTCGGCAGCGATGGCCGGAAGTGCCGCGATGGCGAGCAGCAACGCCGCCACCGACATGGCCATGCCCCCGCTCCGTGGCCCGGGTAAGGCCGAAGGCCGCACCCGGGTTAACGGCTCCGGAGACGTGGTTCCCGGGTGCGCTCCGCTTACCCGGGCTACCGGCGCACGTGGATATGTCGGCACGCGCTCGTTCATCGCCTTACCAGTCCCACATCGCGCCGTCTTCCAGACGCGCGATCGGCAGCTGCTTGGGCGCATACGGGAACTTCGCGGCGAGCTTCTCGTCGATGTCCACGCCATGGCCGGGCGTGTCGCCCACGTGCAGGCGGCCGTCGCGGAAAACGTAGTCGTGCGGGAAGACTTCGTTGGTTTCGTCCGAATGGAACATCCATTCCTGGATGCCGAAGTTCGGCACCCACGTATCGAAATGCAACGCCGCACCCATGCACACCGGCGAAAGATCCGTCGCGCCGTGGAAACCGGTGCGCACCGCATGCAGCGCGGCGAAATCGGCGATGCGGCGCACGTGCGTGATGCCGCCTCCGTGCACGATGGTCGTGCGGATGTAATCGATCAGCTGGTTCTCGATAAGGTGCTTGCAATCCCAGATCGAGTTGAACACCTCGCCCACCGCGAGCGCGGTGACCGAATGCTTGCGGATGAGTTCGAAACCCTTCTGGTTCTCGGCCGGGGTGGCGTCTTCCAGCCAGAACAGGCGGAACGGTTCCAGATCGCGCGCCAGACGCGCCGCTTCGATCGGCGTGAGGCGGTGGTGCACGTCGTGCAGCAGTTCGACGTCCGGACCGTGGTCGGCGCGCAGGCGCTCGAACAGCTTCGGCGCGACGTTGAGGTACTTCGGCGTGTTCCACACGGTTTCGGCCGGCAGCTCGCTTTCGGCGGGTTCGTAGGGCTTGCCGCCGGTGGAGATGCCATAGGCCTTCTTCACGCCCGGCACGCCACACTGCGCGCGCACGGCGAGGAAGCCCTTCTCGATGTACTTGCCGACTTCGTCGGTCGCTTCCTCGATATCGCGACCGTTCGCGTGGCCGTACACCAGCGCGCCTTCGCGCGAACGGCCGCCGAGCAGCTGGTACAGCGGCATGCCGGACATCTTTCCGAGGATGTCCCACAGCGCGACGTCGACCGCGGCGACGGCGGTCATCGTGACCGGGCCGCGACGCCAGTACGCACCGCGATGCAGGAATTGCCACATGTCCTCGATGCGGCCGGCGTCGCGGCCGATCAGGTTCGGCACGACGTGGTCCTGCAGGTACGAGGCGACGGCTAGCTCGCGGCCGTTGAGCGTCGCATCGCCCAGGCCGGTGATGCCCGAACGCGTGGTGATTTTCAGCGTGACGAAGTTGCGGCCCGGGCAGGTCACGATGACCTTCGCGTCGACGATCTCGCGATCGCGCGTGGAGCCGTGGCGGTTCTCGGTGGTGACAGTGTTCATCGTGCGTGATCGTCGGTGGAGGCGGTGGGGAGGGTGAGTTCGAAAGGACCGGCGGGCAGGTTCGCGCCGTCGAAGAGCGTGCAGGTCGGGCCGTCGGCCCAGCAGTAGCGGACGCGCGTGGCTTCGTGCGCGTTCGGTGCGCGCAGCGTGACGGTGTTGCTCCACGCCTTCGCGTCGGCGAAGCGGCAGCTGTTCGGCTGGTCGCTACATAGTTCGAAGCCGATGGGACCGTTCGCGCCGACGCCGACGAGATCGCCGGTGTTGTCGCCGAACGTCACCACGATGGCGTCATCGACGCGACGCGCCGAACGCGGCACCGGGCCCGATGGCGGCAGCTTCTCGCCGTACACGACATGGCGCGCGACGCGTGCGAGGCGACGGCCGAGTTCCTGCTTGTTCGACGGATGGATGTCGTAGTGGTCACCGATGTCGATGGCGACGGCCAGGCCGCTGTTTGCGTCGTCCCCCGCGACCAGGCGCTGCGATTCGCGCAGTTCCGCCCAGCCGCTTTCGGCGGGCTGCGACTTCGGCATGCCGTAGTTCGCCAACTGCACGATCAGCATCGGCGTCTTCGCGCCAAAGCGCGAACGCCAGTCCTCGCGCAGCGTGCGCAGCAGGTCGCGATAGCGCGCGGCTTCGAAGGTGTTCGACTCGCCCTGGTACCAGAGCATGCCGCGCACGTTGTACGGACCCAGCGGCGCGATCATGCCGTTGTACAGCGTGGAAAGTCCGGCGGCGGTCTGCCACGGCGCGCGCGGCGGCGTGTCGCTGCCGGGCACCATGCGGTACTTCCACGGATTCGACAGCACCGCGCTGGAGCCGTCCTTGAAGCGCAGCGCATTCGCCGACGCCGGGCCGGACAGTCCGCCTTCGCGGTACGTATCGAGCACGTTCACCACGACGACGTTCTCGCCTTCCTTCAGCAAGTTTTTCGGCAGCGCGTACTGACGGCCGCTGCCGGCGCCGTACGTGCTGCCGACGGCAATGCCGTTCACCCACGTCATGTCGACCTCGTCGGCCGGCGCGAGCGCGAGCGTCGCGTCCTGCGCGGCCTGCTTCGCGGTGAGCTTCACCGTCGTGCGATACCAGACCATGCCGTCGAACGCGGACAGTTCCGGCACGCCCCAGCGCTCCCACGGACCGAGATCGCGCGGTGCGACGCGCCAGTCCTTGCCGGGGGAATACGCTTTGCTCCACGGCTCGTCGCCGGGCTTCGCATCGCGGCGCGCGCTCCACCAGCGCGTCCACACATCACCCCAGCGGGCGATCGCGCCAACCTCATCGGTGGCGTACTGGTCGAGCACGTCGAGTTCGTCGTTGTAGAGCTTCGTCGCGCGCAGCGCATCGCCGCTGGTCCACGCCTGGATGCGCGAACCGCCCCACGCGGCGTTGATCAGGCCCATCGGCACATCGACGGTCTTCTGCAGTTCGCGCGCGAAGTAGTAACAGGCGGCGGAGAAGTCGCGGATGGTGTCGGGCGTGGTCGTCGTCCACTTCACGGGCGTGGCGAACGTCGCCTGCGGCGTTACGGCGCCGTTCTGCGGAACGGTGAGCAGGCGGATGCGGTCGCTGTTCGCGCCGGAGATCTCCGCGCGCGCGTCCAGCGAACGCCACACCTGCAGTTCCATGTTCGACTGGCCCGAACACAGCCACACGTCGCCGACCATCACGTCGCCGACGTTCTGCGTCGTCGCGCCGGCCGTTGCGGTGAGCGTGTACGGGCCGCCGGCCTTCATCGCGGGCAGCGTGGCGCTCCAGTTGCCTGTGACATCGGCGCGCGCGGCGGCGCGCTTGCCGGCGAAGCTGAGCTTCACCTGTTCGCCGGCATTGGCTCGGCCGAACACGCGGATCGGCTGCTCGCGCTGGAGCACGGCGTGGTCCTGGAACATCGTGTGCAGCAACGTGCCGCCCTCGGCGGCGCTGACGGCGAATGCACTGGCGAGGGCGACCGCGCCGAGCAGCGTGCGTGCGAAGTGGCGAGCGTAGGACGTGCAGATCAGCATGGTTCAGCCATTCCCCGGTGCGAACGGAAATTCGAGCGATTCGTAGTAGTCCAGCGGATGCGCGGGCGGCGCATAGCCTTCCGGCAGCGGGCGCTGCGAGAACGTCTGGAAGTACGCGATGCTGGCATCGCGCCACCACTGCGCCTCCTTCTCCTGGATCGAGAGGAAGGTCGCGACCTGCGCATGACGCTCCGGATCGATCTTCCCGGCCAGTCCATCCCACGTCCTGCGCATGCCGCGCACGGTGTCCACGCCGCGCGAGTAATGCACGACCAGTTCATCCCACAGCGTGCGGCCGGACTTCGTCTGGTAATCCCACGGCAGGTGGTGGAACCACAGCAGGAATTCCTCCGGCGTCTTCGCGGCATCGTCGAACTGCGCGGCAACGGGTTTGAAGTACTGCGACACGGCATCGCTGCCGCGCGTGGTGCGATCGAAGCCGATGCCGTCCTTCGAGGCGCGGTGGTAATACACGCTGGTCCAGTCCGCGCGCGGGCCGCCTTCGACCCACGGGCCCGGGCCGTAGTGGTGACTGCGACCCATCAGGTGATGCAGGCCCAGCGGCGTCATGTAATCCACCACCGCTTCGCGCGAGCCCATCATCATCGCGACGATGGGCGCAACGACCGCGTCGTCGTTGGAGAACGTCATGCGCGTCCATTCATCGGCGATGTCGCGCGCGGACAGTTCCGGATTCCACGCGAGCCGGCCGAACACGTACCAGTTCGCCTGGTCGAAATGCGAGCCGCTCCAGTTGCGGTCGCTGCCGATGTTGGCGACGCCGGCCATGCCGGTGAGGCCGCTCTTGTAGAGCGTGCCGCGATGCAGTTCGCCGTCGACGACCTTCGCCACCGTCGAGCCCTTGCCGCGCGCCCAGGTATCGGCGCGCAGCGTTTCCTCGAACAGCGGCCCCAGGTACGCCAGGTGCGTGGCGAAACCGAGGTACTCCTTGGTGATCTGGAACTCCATCATCAGCGGCGTCTTCGGCATCGCGCCGAACAGCGGATGGAACGGTTCGCGCGGCTGGAAGTCGATGGCGCCGTTCTTCACCTGCACCATCACGTTGCGGCGGAACTTGCCGTCGAGCGGAACGAACTCGTTGTACGCCTGCTTGGCGCGATCGTCCGGCGTTTCATGCGAATACACGAACGCGCGCCAGATGACGATGCCGCCGTGCGGCTTCACCGCGTCGGCCATCATGTTCGCGCCGTCCGCATGCGTGCGGCCGTAATCCTGCGGACCGGGCTGGCCTTCGGAATTGGCCTTGACCAGGAAGCCGCCGAAATCGGGGATCGACTTGTAGATCTCGTCGGCCTTCGCCTTCCACCATGCGCGCACCTGGGGATCGAGCGGGTCGGCGGTCTTCAAGCCGCCGATCTCCACCGGCGCGCTGAAGCGCGCGCTCAGGAACACGCGGATGCCGTACGGGCGGAACACGTTCGCCAGCGCCGCGGCCTTTTCGATGTACATCGGCGTGAGCTGCTGCGCGCTCGCGTTGACGTTGTTGAGCACGGTGGCGTTGATGCCGATGGACGCGTTGGCGCGTGCGTAATCGGTGTAGCGCGGGCTCACGTAATCGGGAAGCTTGTGCCAGTCCCAGATCGACTCGCCCGCGTAGCCGCGTTCGACGTGGCGGTTGAGGTTGTCCCAGTGGTTGAGCATGCGCAGCGTCGTGCGCGGGACTTCGGTGATGTCGAGCGACGCCAGCGGCTGGCGCGTCTGCAGCAGGCGCAGGAAATGGAAGGCGCCGTGCATCGCGCCGGCATCGGTGTTGGCGGCCACCACTATCGCGTTGCGGCCGTCGAGCTGCACGTTGCGGATGCGATAGCCCTCCTGGCCCAGGTCTTTCGTCGCGAGCTTCAGGGCGGCGATCTGCCCGGAGGACGACGGCGTGCCGACGATCAGCGCGCCTTCCACGCTGGCGGCATCGGCCAGCGGCGGCGCGGCGCCGAGCAGGCCGCCCAGGCCGCGCACGAGTTCATCGCGCGTGGCCTGCTGCACCGGCGTGGCGGCCGGGGCGACGAGCTGCGCGATGCGGGCGCGATACGCCGCCGCATCGGCGTCGGGGATGGGGCGATAGCGCAGCCACAGGTCGTAGCCGTCTTCGGCGAGGGCCGGGCGCGGGAGCAGGCTTGCAAGGATCAGCAGCGTGAAGGCGAGGACACCGGCGACAACCGCCCGGGCGCTCGTTTGAAAGGCGTGTACGCTGTCGCCGGGCGTGCGGGATGCCCGTACCATGTGCAAAGCTCTCATGCGCAATCCTGGTTGAACGAAAGACGGGGCGTCCGCACGGTGCGGCATCCGCGACCGCAGGCCGACAGAAGGAACGAACGTTGGAGAAGCCGAGGAAATCGCTGCGACGCAAGGGCGCCGCCGTGACCATCGATGAAGTGGCCGTGCTGGCGAGCGTTTCGCCGATGACCGTCTCGCGCGTGGTCAACGGCCAGGGCAAGGTCCGCGACAGCACGCGCGAACGCGTGATGCGCGCGGTCAAGGAACTGGGCTATACGCCCAACCTCGCCGCCAGTTCGCTGGCCGCCGCGCAGCACACGCGCGTGGCGATGATCTACACCAACCCCAGCTCCGCGTACCTGCGCGAGCTGCTGGTCGGCGCGCTGCGCGGCGCGGCACGTACCGCGGCGCAGCTGATGATCGAAAGCTGGGATACCTACAACGCCGACGCGCAACGCGCCGCCGCGCGCGAGATGAGCAAGTCCGTCGCCGGCGTGATCCTGCCGCCGCCGCTGTGCGAATCCAAGGCGGTGGTGTCGGAATTCCTGTCGGCCGGCGTGCCGGTGGTCGCCATCGCATCGGGCCGTTTCAGCCAGGAAATCTCCTGCGTTCGCATCGACGACTTCCGCGCGAGCCAGGAGATCACCTCGTACCTGATCTCGCTGGGCCACACGCGCATCGGCTACATCAAGGGCCATCCGAACCAGACCGCGAGCGCGCGGCGCTTCGAAGGGTTCCAGGCCGCGTTCGCGCAGGCGGGACTCGAGATCGACAGCGGGCTGGTCCAGCAGGGCTACTTCACTTACCGCTCGGGCCTGGAAGCGGCCGAGAAGCTGCTGGCGCACAAGAAGCCGCCGACGGCGATCTTCGCCAGCAACGACGACATGGCCGCGGCGGTAGTGTCGGTCGCGCATCGACGCGGGCTCGACGTGCCGCGCGATCTGTCGGTGGTCGGATTCGACGATACGTCCGCCGCGACGACGGTGTGGCCGGAACTCACGACCATCCACCAGCCCATCGCCTCGATGGCCGACTCGGCCATCGACATCCTGCTGCGCGGCATCCGCCGCAAGGACCGCACCACGCGCGTGGTGGTCGACCACGTCGTCGCGCACCAGCTGTGCAGGCGCGACTCGGTGGCACCGCCAATAGGACGTTGAGAGCGGCGCCCGAGCGATCCGATTGGATGTAGTCCGATAGGAGCCGCCCGGGCGCGCCATGCGTCAGCCTTCCATCTGCTCCAGTTCCTTGCCCTTGGTCTCGTAGACGTACTTCAGGACAAAGAAGACCGACACGATCGCCGCCACGGTATAGATGCCGTACGCGCCCGCCAGGCCGATGCCGGCCAGCAGGATCGGGAAGGTCACGGTGATGGCGAAGTTGCTGGTCCACTGCGCGGCGCCGGCAACGGCGAGGCCCGAACCGCGGATCTGGTTCGGGAACATCTCGCCGAGCATGACCCACATCACCGGGCCCCACGAGGCGTTGAAGAAGATCACGTAGACGTTCGCGGCGATCAGCGCCAGCGTGCCCATCGAATCGGACAGCACCAGCTTGCCGTTCGCATCCAGCGATGCGCTGGCGAAGGCGACGGTCATCGCGGCGAGCGACACGGCCATGCCGACCGAGCCGATCCACAGCAACGGCTTGCGGCCGATGCGGTCGATCAGCAGCACGGTGACCAGGCAGGCGCCGATGCTCAGCGCGCCGGACAGCACGTTGATCAGCAGCGCATCGCTTTCGGAGAAACCGACCGCCTGCCACAGCACCGCGCCGTAATAGAACACGACGTTGATGCCGACCAGCTGCTGGAACGTCGCCAGGCCAATACCGATCCATACGATCTTGCGGATCTTGCCCGTGCTCTTGTTGATCAGGTCCGACAGCTGCGGGCGATGGTGGTCGGACGACAGCGAGGCATCGATCTCGGCGAGCTTGGTCTTCGCCTCGTTCGCGCCATACAGCTTGGTCAGCACCGCCAGCGCGTCGTCCTTGCGCTTCTTCACCACGAGGTAGCGCGGGCTTTCCGGAATGATGAGCAGCAGCACCAGGAACAGCGCCGACGGGAAGGCCATCATCCAGAACATCCAGCGCCATGCCTCATGGCCCAGCCACAGCGCCTGCGTGGATGCGCCGGCGGTCTTGGCCAGCAGGAAGTTGCTCAGGAACGCGCTGAACAGGCCGCCGATGATGGCGATCTGCTGCACCGTCGCGAGCCGTCCGCGATAGCGCGCGGAGGCCACTTCGGCGATGTACGCCGGCGACATCACGCTGGCCGCGCCCACGGCGAAACCGCCGATCACGCGCGCGATGACGAACATCGTCGAGCTCGTCGCAGCGCCAGCGCCTATCGCGGAAATCAGGAACAGCACGGCGGAAATGATCAGCACCGAACGCCGTCCCCAGCGGTCGGCCAGACGGCCGGCGAAGAACGCGCCGATCGCGCAGCCCAACAACATGGACGCGACTTCGAAGCCGAGGCCGGCCTTGGTGGACTGGAACGCCTGCTGCAAACCATCGACGGTGCCGTTGATCACGCCACTGTCGAAGCCGAACAAAAAGCCGCCGATGGTGGCGACGCAACTTACCAGAACGATGAAGCGGGTGTTTTCCGCACTTGCGGAAGTGGAACCTTCGAGCGTGGCGCTGTTCATTCGCGTGTCTCGTTTGAAGGAGTCGGTATGGATTCGGGAAGGTGGAACCACCGTACGTCCAGGTTCGACCGGCACCAGCGCGAGCTTCCCCCACGCGCCGCACCCACCGACCTTCGGTTGTCATCCCCGCAAACGCGGGGATCCCGCTTCGCTGCGCCAACGCCGGTGGCGTTGACGCATCGGACGCCCGGTTCCCGCCTTCGCGGGAACGACCGCTGTTTTAACCCTTACCCGGGACGAATGACAGCTCCCGGGGTCCCGAATCCGCAACCGCTCTTCAGCGCAGCAGGTACTGGTTGAGCAGGTTCTCGTAGCGCTCCTGCTTGCCGCTGATCTGCTTGGGCTCGCCGTTCTTGACGGCCAGCTCGCGCAGGTCGGCCAGGCCGAGCTTGCCGCGTTCGAAGTCCTGGCCGGCGCCGCCGTCGAAGCTGGCGTAACGCTCCTTGCGCCAGGTTTCCCACGGCGAATCGTTGAGCAGCGCGTGCGCCACTTCCAGGCCGCGCGCGAACGCGTCCATGCCGCCGACGTGGGCGATGAACAGGTCTTCCATGTCGGTCGATTCGCGACGCGCCTTCGCATCGAAGTTCAGGCCGCCCACCAGGCCGCCCTGGCGCAGCACGACCATCATCGCGCCGACGGTGTCGTACAGATCGGTCGGGAACTGGTCGGTGTCCCAGCCGTTCTGCGCGTTGCCGCGGTTGGCGTCGATGGAGCCCAGCAGGCCGTGGTCGGACGCGACCTGCAGGTCGTGTTCGAACGTGTGGCCCGACAGCGTGGCGTGGTTGGCTTCGATGTTGAGCTTGAAGTCGTTGTGCAGGCCGTGCTCGCGCAGGAAGCCGGCGACGGTGGCGCTGTCGAAGTCGTACTGGTGCTTCATCGGCTCCATCGGCTTGGGCTCGATGAGGTAGTAACCCTTGAAGCCGATGCTGCGGCCGTAGTCGCGCGCCATCGTCAGGAAGCGGGCGAAGTGTTCGACCTCACGCTTCATGTTGGTGTTCACCAGGCTCGCATAACCTTCGCGACCGCCCCAGAACACGTAGTGCTCGCCGCCCAGTTCGACCGTGGCGTCCAGCGCGGCCTTCACCTGCACCGCGGCGCGCGCGACGACGTTGAAGTCCGGGTTGGTCGACGCGCCATTCATGTAGCGCGGGTGCGAGAACAGGTTCGCCGTGCCCCACAGCAGCTTCACGCCGGTGTCCTTCTGGCGCTGCTTGGCCAGGGCGACCATGTGCTTGAGGTTCTTCTCGTACTCGCCGATGTCCTCGGCGTCCGGCGCCAGGTCCACGTCGTGGAAGCAGTAGTACGGCGCGCCGAGCTTGGTGATGAATTCGAACGCGGCGTCGACCTTGTTCTCGGCCGTCTGCATCGCGGTGGCGCCTTCCCACGGGAACTTGCGCGTGCCCGGGCCGAACGGATCGTGGCCGGCGTTGGTGAAGGTGTGCCAGTAGCACACGGCGTACTTCAGGTGCTCTTCCATGGTCTTGCCGCCGATCTTCTTCTTGGCGTCATAGACCTTGAAGGCCAGCGGGTTGTCGGAATCGCGTCCCTCGAACGGGATGCGGCCAATGCCGGGGAAGTATTCCTTGGCGCCGATGAAATGGTTGCTCATGTTCGTGGGAGTCGCTTTGGTCGGTGGATGGGTGCGCGGCGTGGGTGGACGTCAGCGCGCGGTGTTCGGATGCGGCGCGTACAGCGTCTGCGCCGTGTCGAGGTATTTGAGGAAGCTCTTGTAATGCGCGGCATACGCGGCCACTGCTTCGGCGTTCGGGCGCGCGGCGGTGGACGCGTCCACGCTCACGTGGTCGCGTGCGATGTCGGCGATCGCGGTGTCGCGACCGTTTGCGCGCTCGAACGCCCACAGCGCCTGCAACGCGCCGCCGAAGGCTGCGCCTTCGGCCTGTTCGGGCACCTGCACGGGCAGGTCGAACACGTCGGCGACCATCTGCCGCCACGACGCGCTGTGGCTGCCACCGCCGGTGAGGCGGATCGAATCGAAGCTCATGCCGGCCGCACGCAGCGCATCGAAGCCGTTGCGCAGTGCGTAGGTCGCGCCTTCCATCGCCGCGCGGTACACGTTGCCGCGCGTGAGGTTGGACATGTCCATGCCGTGCAGGCTGGCGCGTGCATCGGGCAGGTTCGGCGTGCGCTCGCCGTTGAAGAACGGCAGCATCACCAGGCCGTCGGCGCCGGGCTTCGTGCCTTCCAGCACGGATTCGCCATCGCGGCTGGAGAAGCCGAACAGCTTGGCGACGTTCTCGGTGGCGACGGTGCAGTTCATCGTGCAGATCAGCGGCAGCCAGCCGCCGGTGGACGAGCAGAACGCGGCCCAGCCGGCGCTGCCGTCAGGAGTGGTGTCATCGACGACGGGACGGTCTGCGCACGCGAACAGCGTGCCCGACGTGCCCAGGCTCATCGTCAGCACGCCCGGCGCGACATTGCCGGTGCCGATGGCGGCCATCATGTTGTCGCCACCGCCGGCCGCGACGATCACGCCGTGCGGCAGGCCGAGTTCGTCGGCGATGCCCGCGGCGATCGCGAAGCTCGCATCGGCTTCGACCAGCGGCGGGAGGAAATCGGCGAGGTTGGTGTCGGCATCGGTCGCGGCGAGCATCTCGCGCGACCAGGTGCGCGTGCGCACGTCGAGCCAGCCGGTACCGGACGCGTCGCCGTATTCCATCCAGCGCTGGCCGGTGAGCCAGAAGTTCACGTAGTCGTGCGGCAGCAGGATCGTGGCGAGCTTCGCGTAGACCTCGGGGCGATGCTTGCGCGTCCACGGCAGCTTCGAGGCGGTGTAGCCGGCGAGGATCGGATTGCCTGCCAGCGTCACGCACGCGGCGTCGCCGCCGGCGGCCGACATGATCTCGTCGCACTCGCCGCTGGTGCTGGTGTCGCACCACAGCTTGGCCGGCGCCAGGACGTTGCCGTCGGCATCCAGCGGGACGAACCCGTGCTGCTGGCCGGAGACGCCGATCGCGGCGACCGCGGCGCGCTGCGCGGGATCGAGCCTGGCGAAGCAGGCGCGGATGGCGTCGATCCACCACTGCGCGTGCTGCTCGCGGCTGCCGTCGTTACCGGCGATCAGTTCCAGCGGCTGGCCGTGCATGGCGACGATGCGGCGCGAGGCGGCGTCATAGGCGACGAGCTTGACGCTCTGCGTGCCCACGTCGAGGCCGACGAACAGCGGTGCTGCTGCGCTCATGCGCGTCCGGCTCCAGAAAAGTTAGCGCTAACAATTTTGCGGCAGGAGACATCCGCACTGGAAACGACGACCAGCTGTGACATGGGTGGAAGCAGGGATCCCGTAGGTGGTACGCACTCTACCAGCGATGAGAAAAAAGCCTTGCTGCACTGCGCAATGCTTTGTCCAACAAAGACTTAACCTTGCTGCGGCGCGGTGCCCCTCCTGCCGGCCCGGCCTGTTCAGCCTGAACGGGCATCGCCCTGCCCGTCCCCGTCCGGCAGGACCCGGGGCGGCCGGCGCGGGCACGGCCACCGGTAGCGCTACCAATGGCGGCCTACAGACCGCGGAGAACGCAGGCGATCCACAGCAGCGCGAACGCGATCGCCACCAGCACGAAGGCGAAGTTGCCGGGCAGCGTCAGGAAGCCCAGCCACGACGCGATGCCGGCCCCGCCGGCCAGCGTGGCGATGAAGAACATCGGGAAGCTCGGAGGCGTCAGGCCCATCGTTACGTTCCTTTCGAAGAATCAGCGCGGAGGAAGGACGGTGCGCGGATCGACCAGCTGGCCCGCGTGGCGCAGCTCGAAATGCAGCATGTCGCGGCTCGCGCCGACGCGACCCATCTCGGCGATCACCGCGCCTGCGGCCACGTCCTGGCCCTCGCTGACCAGCCGCTTGCGGTTGTGCGCGTAGCTCGACACCCAGCCGCCGGGATGTTCGATCACGATCAGTTGTTCGTAGCCGGGCGAGCCTTCGCCCGAATACAGCACTTTTCCGGCGGCGGTCGCACGCACGGTGCTGCCTGCGGTGCCTGCGATGTCGAGCGCGTACGCGATGCCGCTGGCGGGTGCGTTCATCAGCGTGCCGTGCGCGGGCCATTGCCAGCTGACGTTGGAGGCGTTCGTCGCGGCCTTCGTCACGTTGGCCGTCGTCACAGGGGACGTCGTCGCTTTCGACGTGGATGGCTTCGACGGTGCGACGCTTGCGCTGGCCTTGTCCGTTGCGGGCTTCGCAGGCGGGGTCTTGGTCGGCGATGTCGATTCCGGCAATACATCCACGAACACCGACGGCGTGGAAGCAGCGGCGGGCGCACTCGCCACCGACGGCCTCGCCGACGCGTTCGCAGGCAGGCGCAAACGATCGCCCGGATGGATGATGAAAGGCTCGACGATGCCGTTGGCCCGCGCCAGATCCGCCACGCTCACGCCATTGCGCGAGGCGATGCCGTACAGCGAATCGCCGGCCTGCACGACGATGTTGCCGCCATCGTTCGCCACCGGCGCAGCGTCGGACGGATACACCTTCACCGTGGCCGGCGCGCACGCGCCCAGGCACAGGGACATCACGAGGAGGGTTGAACGGCGCACGACGACCTGCCCGGGAGAATGCCCATGCCGGTGGCGTCGCGGCGCCCATGAGCGGGGCGGCGAGGTTATCCCGCAGGCCGCGGTTGCGGTACGCGCAAAGTTCTCGTTGCACCGGAACCCCGCGGAACGCCCGCGCGAGCTGTGTACACACCGATACAAATCGCCCGAAGCGCGGACACATCCGCGATACGCCCCGGCGATGCAATGGCGCCACCCCAACGAAGGAGCCTTCCGATGACGACCTCCCGCCTGTTCGCCAGCGCCCTGCTCGCCGCCCTCGCCGCGCTTCCCACCGTCTCGGGTGCGCAGGCGCCCGGCATCCATCGCACCGATCTGCAGCGCGAAGACCTGTCCGTGCCCGGCCGCGAACTGGTGCAGGTGCTGGTCGCCTTCGAACCCGGCGTGGTCGCCGGCAACCATCACCACAACGGCGAGGAGATCGTCTACGTCACGCAGGGCGCGCTCGAATACCGCCTGGAAGGCCGCGCGCCGGTGACGTTGAAGCAGGGCGACGTGTTGTTCATTCCGTATGGCGTGAACCACGAAGTCGTCAACGTCGGCACCGGCCGCAGCGCGGAACTGGCGACGTACATCGTCGAGAAGGGCAAGCCGCTGCTGGTACCGGCGACTGCAACGCCGGTGGCAAGCGCATCGTTCGACGTGGCCGAAGACATGATGCGCTTCGGCCTGAAGTTCGCCGACGAGATTCCGCTCAAGCCGACTATGTTCGATTCGGCGAGCATCTGGGAACCGTGAGCGTCAGCGCGGCGAAGCGGACCCGGCGGCGGTTTCGAACCATGGCGCGCACGGCGTGTTCTTCACCAGCTTGCGATTTCTCCATCGCCCTTCTCGCGGCGCATTCACACGGGTGAGGCTAGGTTCGGCGTGACGACCGAGGAGTTTTCGTGAAGAAGCAGATCTCCGCACTCGAGAGCGCCGCCGTGCTGCATTCGGCGCAGATACTGGCGATGGAATGCCTGCTGCGCGCGATGATCGTCACGCATCCGAACCGCGCGGCCTTGAAGGAGGCGTTCCAGCGGATCGCCGCCGAACTCGAGCAGCGCCTGGCCGATGCAGGCTTCGAGAACGGCCTGCCGGTGGACAGCGCACGCACGCTGGTCGAACCGTTCCATACGCGCACGGACGACTGGATCAGCTGGGTGGATCTGATCACCACCGAATAGCACCGCTGCGTAGCCCGGGTAAGGCCAAAGGCCGCACCCGGGGCGCGCCACGCCAACCGCGTCAGTAAGCGTCCTCGAACGTCCACCCGGTGAGCGCGAGAAAGCGTTCACCCATCGCGCGCACCGGACCCTCGCCCGGCGACCATTGATGCACCACGCGATACTTCGTGGCCGCGCCTTCGACGATCCACTCCGAGCCGTCGAGTCCACCTTGTTCCTTCGGCGATGCCAGCGACCAGAGCCCGTCAGCTTCGATCGCACGTTCGAACGCATCCGCCTGCGCCGTTGTCAGCGCGATCTCCTTCCTGCGCAGCACCTTGCCCGGCGCGTATCCACCTGCGCCGTCGAGTTCCGTCGCGATCACGCGATCGCCCGCAGCATCACGCACCACGCGCACGGCAACCGGATGGTGGAAGGTGCGCAGCCACAGGAAGCGATACGTGCGCGCGTCCGGCGATGCCGCGAGCGCAGGTTCGTCCATCGCGACGAGATGCTTCGAGTACCACTGATTGCGGAATGCGTCGCTACGGGCATCATCCGGCGCCAGCGAATGCGGCGGGAACCGCATGTCCGCGTCCGCAGCCAGCCCCACCAGCCCGGCGCCGCCGATGGCCAGGCAGACGCCGACGATCGTGGATGCGATGACGGTGTTCATGACACCCCCACCGGCGCACGCGGCGCGAACACGATGATCGCCGCACCGATCAGGCACACGACGCTGCCGATCAGGTCCCAGCGATCCGGCTTCACGCCTTCCACCTGCCACAACCACATCAACGATGCGGCGATGTACACGCCGCCGTACGCCGCGTAGGCGCGACCGGCCGCGCTGCTTTCCACCAGCGTCAGCAGCCATGCGAACGTTGCCAGCGACAGCATCGCCAGCGGAACCAGCCACGCTGTTTTTCCAAGGCGCAACCACGCCCAGAAACCGAAGCAGCCGGCGATCTCGGCGAACGCGGCGGCAATGTAGACGGCGGTCGTTCTGATCATGTGGATTCCCCCGTCAGCGCACGAATTCCGCCACCACCGGCGGCGACACCAGGCGCCTGATGATCCAGCCGAACAGCGCGCTGAAGGCCAGCACGAAGATCACCGACACCACCGCGATTGCGACGAAGAACACGCCCATGTCGGGCGCGCCCGGCTGAGCGGCGAACTGCCCGCGCATGTAGGAGAACATCGAGAACTGCAACACCAGTCCGGCGAAGTTCCACGCGATGCCGAACGCCATCAACGCGATGAAGAGCAGCCGCGCCCAGTTGCGTCGCAACAGCAGGCCGATGGAGGCGACCAGCGTCAGCGCGTTCAACGCCAGCATGAAGACGAAGAACGCCACCATGTGTTTCATCATGAAGGTCACGAACCCCGGCGATCCCGCCGGCGCGGGCGCCTGCAGCGCCTGTGTCATCTCCGGCGTGCTGAGCATGGTGTAGAGCATCACGCTCTGCAGGATGCCGATGAGCGTGCCGAATCCGGACAGCGTGATGAAGATCCACGCCACGACCGAAACGAAGGTGGACTTCGGATTCTGATGCATCGCCGCCCCTCCCCTGGGCTGTGTGCGCCCACCCTAGCGGGGGCGGGTGGGGCGGTTCAAGCTTGGCCCCGACGTGGTGCTTTCGCGCGACTATGCGGCGCTTCGAAGGGCAACCGGTTGGTTCGGGACGTCGCGGATCATCGGCACGAAGGAGCAGGCAAGCGCACAGACGGCGCCGGCGGTTGCGCCTGTCGATGGAGCGATCCAGTCCCACTTGGAACGGCCGTCCATCAACAGGACGTCGGCCAGTTCCAGCGCGGCGCCGGCAAGGAAGCCTAGGGACGCGCCCGCCAGTACGCACGCCGTGCGCCTGAGGCGGAAGCGATGGGCGATGAAGCCGAAGGACAGCCCGGTCATTGCAGCGGGAATGGCGCCCACCGCGTAGGCGGCAACGGCGATCATCAAGTAAGCCATCCCCATGCCCGGACCCACCAGGTCCGACCATGACAGCGTCCAGGATTCCGAGATGGCGAGGAGGAAGAACACAGCGCCTACCGGGGGACCCAACAGGCCGAACAGAAACGTGCAGAACAACGCCGTGCCGAGCCGGTTCATACGCAGTCGATCCCCTGTTTCGACGTTCGCGCGCAGTGTAGCCGCACCGTGTCGGAAACCGCACCGGGGCGCATGGCACCCAGGTGCGCTGGACCGCGCCGGGTCAGGCGAGCAGATGCGTCGGGATGGCGCGGTACTTCATATCGCGCAGCGCCAGTTCCAGGTCATCGCACAGGCGCTGGAAGACGAACACCAGTTCGCCGGGCTGCAGGCCGAGTTCGTCGATGTCGTGCTGCACGCACGCGGCGGCGAGCCTTGCGTGCAGCAGCAGTTGGTCGCGGGTACGCACGACGTGGTCGCGCGCGGCATCGCCGAAGGCATAGCAGTAAGTCCGGCGCTTCGCCGGACCTTGGGTCTTTCGCATGAGTCGCTCCTTTGACAACGGGAAAGCCTTGCGGGGAATCCGCAAGGATGTCGGGAGGTCAAAAACCGCACGCAGTCGGCGGACAGCTTTTCCCTTTCGGGTGTTGTATGGCTGTCCCCTCCCGACGCGGAACGAACTGCGTCGAGGTTGTGCTCTGGTGAAAGCTGGGCACAAAAAACCCACCGGATGTTTCGGAGGTGGGAACCGCTGCGTGTGTTCGGAGTTTTTGAGCTCCGGGGGCGAGTGTTCGCCGACGCATAAACCGCATCAACGCGAAGAAGTCGCGAACGATAGCTGCGTCGCAGTTTGAACGCATCACCGCTTCGTAGCCCGGGTAAGCGAAGCGCGCGTTACGGACCGGGGTCGTAGCCGTGATCCGCCTGGATCCATTCGCGCGCACTTTCGTCCGGATCGATGCGCCATGCGATGTCCGACTCGGTCACGAGGCAGCCTTCGCCTGCCGGCGTTGCGACCACTTTGAGTGAATTGTTCGGCGAGGCGGAAGTCAGCAAAGTTCCCGCGCCCATCACCTGCGCGGACACGCCGCGTTCGCGGACGTAGGTCTCGATCACGTCCTTGCACGGCTGCTTCCAATTGCGCGATTCGGTCCAGTACAGCGAGCAGTAGCCGCTGGCATCGGGGCCGGCCATCCATTGCAGGTGCGACTGTTCGCCGTTGGGGTAGGTGGTTACGTACATCCCCATCGACGGCCGGCGCTTCTCGTCGCCAATTGGGTAGAACGCAACGCCGTCGCCTTCGCGATCGCCGAGTGCATGGATCAGCAGGTCTTCGAGGTTGTAACGGCAGGACGTGGCGCCCCTCGCGACCACCTCCTGGATGATGGCCGGATTCGGACGCTCGTCGGGATACGACTTGAGTTCGCTATCCGCGAAGCCAACGAGCGCCGGAAGCGCGGCAAGGACAGCGAGCGTTATGACATTGAGCTTCATGCACTCCCCAGGGCATCAAGTCCGAGTGCGCAGATTACTTCAGAAAAGGGGCGCCACGACGAACGCGCTTGCGCCGCTCGTAGCCCGGGTAAGGCCGCACCCGGGGGAACGTTTGACGGTGCGCTTCGCTTACCCGGGCTACGGGGGTGGGGGCTCGTCGGGGGTGGTCCCCCAGTGCGGCGCGAGGATGCCATCGCGCGCGTAACGATGGAACGACGAGAACGGCCAATCGACGGCCTTCGATGCCCATCCGTGTTTCACCGGATTGAAGTGCACGTAATCGATGTGCGCGCGAAGGTCCGTGTCATCGCGGATCGTGTGTTCCCAGAACCTCGGCTGCCAGGGCGATGCGCCCGACATGTTTCGCGAGAAGCCTTTCTTGATCTCCTGCCACAGGCGGGAGTAGTCGTCGGCGCCGTCATGCATGCGGATGACGGCATGCAGGTGGTCAGGCAACACCACGACCGCGATCACCTCATGCGCGATGCGGGTGTGCGCCTTGCGCCACGACGATCGCAGCAGGTCCACATGGTGAACGAGCAGGTCGCTGCGTCGATCGCGCAGGGTCACCGTAAAGAAGTACGTGCCGCCGCCAACGCGATTACGCCGATACCGCACCATCCGTGACGCCCGGTCGATTCACAGGCGACCACCGTAGCCCGGGTAAGGCCAACGACCGCACCCGGGAAAGCCACGCATGGTGTCAGGGAATGCCGCAAAGCCCCGGGTGCGCTTCGCTTACCCGGCTACGCTGGCTACAGGCCTAATGCCTTCTTCGCCGCTTCACTTGCGACATCGCTGACCACTTTGATGGCGACGCCGTATGCCTCTTTACCGAGCTTTGTTAAGACGCGCTTTATCTTGAAGCTTGCCGTTTCTGTCCGCGGCGTCTCTTGGACGACATCGGGAAGCGCTTTCGTTACTGCCTCGATGTCACTCTCCGAAAGGCCTTCATCCTTAAGCAGCTCTGTCAAAGCCTCCATCGCCGCTTGCTGCCATGGATACGCAGCGCCACATTCGTGACAGAAGCGCGGGGCCTCATTTGGTCCGCCACCGAAGACGTTCTCCCTGTGGTAGTAGCCGCGAATCTCCGCGCTACAGCGTTCGCAGTTGGTGATCGTCTGAGCGCCACACTTACTACAGAACTTTTCGTTGTATTGAGCGCTCGTGCGAGCCATCGAATTCACCAAATGGCCGTTCCTACACACCTGCATCGCGTCATAACCTTCCCGCGATCTGCTGCCCCACCTGGCATCGTCATCCCAACTCATCGAATCCTCCAAAACAGCAGGGACCATCAGCAAATGCGCAAATCCGCATTAAGTAGTCCCGCGCACAATGTTGCGCCCCAAGTGCTACAGAGGCCCAGCCCTTCAACGCCCCCACTTTTTCCAGCCCGGCTAAGGCGGCAGCGGGCTACCGTAGCTTCCCGGAAACGCGGGGGATCTAAACCTTGGGCCATAGCGACGCGATGTAAGCCAGTTCCGCGTCAATAAGGGGAACGACGGACCTTCCGCTTGACGCCTCGAAGAGCTTGCCTTCCCTGACATCGACTACGGCCATGCGGGCACCCGCCGCCTTAGCGCCGAGTGTCTCCTGCATCAGCCCTACAATCAGGTCGGCGCGATTCTTTGTTAGCTTTTCGCTCTTGAGATAGAGCTTGATGACGTATCGGTCATCATTGAACTTGAGGCCAAGCTCAGGGTTGATCGAGACCTCAACACCGGAGGCGCTGTAGATCGTGACGGGCGGGGTGAACCATTCGAAGTTCTTTTTGCCCCACCACTTCTTGTAGCCCGCAATGGCAACGGGGTAATTCGACAGGCGATTCTTCTCGGTGACACCTTTCAACAATGCGCCGAGATCAGCCTTGGTGCCGCCTGCCTTGTGGATTGCCACGATGCCATCGCGGAACTGCTTATAGAAGTCCGTGGCCGGATGGTAATCGTCGCGATTCTTGATCTGCGTGACCTTTGTGGCCTTCGGAGCACCGGCTTTCAGGACAACGTCAACGAGGTCGGTCAGTGAAATCTTTGGCATCCCCACTCCTACGAACTGTTGGCAAGTTCAAAGCAGAAGCACAAGGCGCGCGTATTCCTACTACGCTACCGGCTGTGGGGCAGATCTTCGCTTACTACCACGTCAACGCTGTTACCCGCACTTGCTGTAACCGCAGTTCAAGCAAGTCGCACACCCATCCATAATCACCACAGCCTTCGTCGAGCACTTATGGCACATAGTCGCAGACGGCGGGAAGGCCGCGCCCTCGCCAGTCACTTCGACATCCTCAGAACGCGGCTCGTCGGAAACACGCGGCTCCGGGAACAGGTCGCCGGCCGAGCTGCCGCTCACTTCACCGTTTTTTTTTGAGAGCTGCGCGTAGGCCGCACGCTTCTCGGCGATGAGCGCGCGCTGCGCGTCGCTCATTTCCGGATCGTGGATCAGGCCGATCGACTTGAGGTGGTCTTCGACGATCGCGCCGAGTTCGGCCACCAGCGAGGGCATGTAGACGCCGCCGGGCTTCCAGTAGCCGCCGCGCGGGTCGAACACGGCCTTCATTTCGTCCACCAGGAAGGTGACGTCGCCGCCCTTGCGGAACACGGCGGACATGATGCGGGTGAGCGCGACGATCCACTGGAAGTGGTCCATGTTCTTCGAGTTGATGAAGATCTCGAAGGGACGGCGCAGCTCGTGTTCGGTACCGGCATTGAGCACGATGTCGTTGATGGTCACGTACAACGCATGCTCGAACAGCGGCGATTTGATCTTATAGGTGGAGCCCACCAGGATTTCCGGACGCTCGATGCGCTCGTGCATCTGGATGACATCGGCCGTGGGCAGCTCGGCGACCGGCGCGGCGACGGACTTGTTGGTCGCTGCTGCCTTGTCTTCCGGGGTGACGACGCTGTAGCCCTTGATTTTCTTGTCGATCTTGACGGCCATGTGACCCGCTCCTGGTGCGGTGAATCTTGTGTCTAGTTATGAAGTTAATGCGGTCGCCGCACCGCGTGGGTGCGGCGACCAATCGGGGCTTGCAGACTACCTGGCAGCTTTCTTCGCAACCTTCTTGGCGGGTCGCTTGACTGCCTTCTTGGCGGCGGCCTTGCGGGCCGGCGCCTTTTTCGCCGTCGTAGCGGCGGATTTCTTCACTGCCTTGCGAACCGCCGCCTTGCGGGTGGCGGTGCGCTTGGTCGCGGCCTTCTTGGCCGCCTTCTTCGCGGTCTTCTTGGCGGCGGTCTTGCCGCGCGTGGCGGCCACCGCCTTCTTGGCCTTGGTCGTCTTCTTGGCGACCTTGCGCTTGGCGGCTGCCACATCGCGCTTGGCCGTGCCCTTGGCCTTGGCGACGGCGGTCTTGCCCGCCTTGCGTGCGGCCTTCACCTTCTTGGCTGCCTTCTTGCGCGCGGCGGTCGCTTCGCGGCGCACGTTGGCGGCTTCCTTCTTCGCGTTGGCCGAGGCCTTGGCGAGCTTCTTCTTCGCGCTGCCGACGGCCTTCTTCGCCGCCTTGGTCGCCTTGCGAACGTTCTTGCGCGCGGTTTCCACGGCTTCATCGGCGCGCTGCATGACCGCGCTGCTGAAGGTGGTCACGGTTTCTTTCACGTTGTCGGCGGCCTGCGACAGGGTCGCCGTCACTCCGTTGCCATTGCTCATGTGTGCCCTCCTGACGGGCGTCTCATTCGTAAGGCGTTGCGGTAACCGGGGCCTTGCTAAAACGCTGTACTGCGAAGCGACTCTAAACCTGTGACGGGCCGGAAGATGAATGCGCTTCCGGCCCTTTTGGCTACGGCATCAGAACTTGCCGTGAGCCTTCCAACGGCGTCAGCCGTCAGAACTTGCCGTAATAGCCTTCCTTGAGCGCGTCGAACAGGTTGGCGGCGGTGTGCATTTCGCCGTCGTATTCGATCTGCTCGTTGCCCTTCACTTCCAGCACGCTGCCGTCTTCCAGTTCGAAGCGGTAGGTGGTGTTCTCAAGGTCGGCTTCCTTCACCAGCACGCCCTGGAAGGCGGCCGGGTTGAAGCGGAACGTGGTGCAGCCCTTGAGGCCCTGCTGGTGCGCGTAGCGGTAGATGTCCTTGAACTGCTCGTACGGATAGTCCGTGGGCACGTTCGCGGTCTTGGAGATCGAGCTGTCCACCCACTTCTGCGCGGCGGCCTGCACGTCGACGTGTTCCTTCGGCGTGATGTCGTCGGCGGCGATGAAGTAGTCGGGCAGCTGCGCTTCGGCTTCCTCGGAGAACGGCATCGCCTTCGTGTTGACCAGCTCGCGGTAGGCAAGCAGTTCGAACGAGTAGACGTCGACCTTTTCCTTCGACTTCTTGCCTTCGCGGATGACGTTGCGGCTGTAGTGGTGCGCGAACGACGGCTCGATGCCGTTGGAGGCGTTGTTGGCCAGCGACAGCGAGATCGTGCCGGTCGGCGCGATGGAGCTGTGGTGGGTGAAACGCGCGCCGCTTTCGGCCAGCTCGTTCACCAGCTCCGGCGCGACGGTCGCGATGCGCTGCATGTAGCGGCTGTACTTGGCGTGCAGCACGCGGCCCGGGATTTCCTGGCCGACCTTCCAACCGTCCTTCTTCATCTCCGGACGCTTGCGCAGCATCTCGGCGGTGACTTCGAAGCGCTCTTCCATGATCGGCGCGGCGCCCTTTTCCTTCGCCAGCGCCAGGCCCATTTCCCAGCCGGCCACGGCCATTTCCTGGGCGATGCGCTCGGTGAACTCGCACGATTCCTTGCTGCCGTACTTCATGCGCAGCATGGTCACCGTCGAACCCAGGCCGAGGAAGCCCATGCCGTGGCGGCGCTTGCGCATGATCTCGTCACGCTGCTGCGGCAGCGGCAGGCCGTTCACTTCGACGACGTTGTCGAGCATGCGGGTGAACACGCGCACGACTTCCTTGTATTCCTCCCAGTCGAAGGAGGCGTTGTCGGTGAACGGATCGCGCACGAACTTGGTCAGGTTGACCGAGCCCAGCAGGCAGGCGCCGTAGGCCGGCAGCGGCTGCTCGCCGCACGGGTTGGTGGCGCGGATGTTCTCGCACCACCAGTTGTTGTTCATCTCGTTGACGCGGTCGATGAGGATGAAACCCGGCTCGGCGTAGTCGTACGTCGAGACCATGATCATGTCCCACAGGTGGCGCGCACGGATGTGGCCGTAGATCTTGCAGGCCACCAGGCCGTCGTCGCGCACGATGTAGTTGCGGTGCGTCGGCCAGTCGCGCCAGACCACCTGCTTGGCATCGTTGATGTCGAGGTCGCCCTTCTCCTTGATGTTCACCGGGAACACGAGCGGCCAGTCGGCGTCGTTTTCCACGGCCTGCATGAAGCCGTCGGTGATCAGCAGCGAGAGGTTGAACTGGCGAAGGCGGCCGTCCTCGCGCTTGGCGCGGATGAAGTCCTTCACGTCCGGATGCGAGACGTCGAACGTGCCCATCTGCGCGCCGCGACGGCCGCCGGCGGAGGACACGGTGAAACACATCTTGTCGTAGATATCCATGAAGGACATCGGGCCCGACGTGTACGCGCCGGCGCCGGCGACGAACGCGCCGCGCGGACGCAGCGTCGAGAACTCATAGCCGATGCCGCAACCGGCCTTCAGCGTGAGGCCGGCTTCGTGGACCTTTTCCAGGATGCCGTCCATCGAATCCTCGATGGTGCCGGACACGGTGCAGTTGATGGTCGAGGTGGCGGGCTTGTGCTCCAGCGCGCCCGCGTTGGACGTGATGCGGCCGGCGGGAATGGCCCCGCGGCGCAGCGCCCAGGCGAAACGCTCGTTCCAGTACTGCTGCTTCTCGGCGGTCGGCTCGGCTTCGGCCAGCGCCTTGGCGACGCGCTGGTAGGTGGCGTCGATGTCCGCGTCCACCGCCTGGCCGGTCTTGGTCTTCAGCCGGTACTTCTTGTCCCAGATGTCCTGGGAGGCGGGCTGCATCGGGATTTCCCGCTCGGCTACGGCTGTCTTGACCGCCTCGAGGCGCACTGTGCTCATGCCTGTCCTGTCTCCTTTCAATGGCGGTTCGGGCCTGAGACCTGCCGCCGTGGATTCTTATGTTGGCTACCGCACCGTCGAAGGCCTGTACCGAAGACCACCGACGGCTATGCCCACGGCCGCATTTTCAGCGGTCGCGACGGCATGGGTTTTTCTGGATTCCTGCGTTCATCCTGCTCCGCAACGGACCTTCCCCCGAAGGCGCCGACAGATAGCAAAAACACGCCGAAAACACCAAGTTTGGGTTCTCGTCGCCATCATGACCACTAGATGTAGTGGCTCGAAGGCGAGGGCCCAAGCTACCCCCGGCCCCGGAATGTGTCAACGGTTTTTTGATGGCAGTCACATAGCTGTGATGGCGGTCAAGCAGCGCCTCACGACGCTTGCTCACTCGCGCACGAAGTCGCGTGCGGGCCGCCCGCAAACCCCCACGCACGGGCGCCGGAGCGGAAAAACTTCATCGCCTATTTAATGCCGTTCAGGGACACTGGCAGGGTCCGCGGCGGGGAGCGGCGGGCACGGCGAAACCCGATCGCCGCGCCGGCTTCCGACTGTCGCACCACCTGTTCACCTTGCCTGCGACCGACGCGATGCGCCCGCTGCCGACGATCCTGACCCTCACCCTCGCCGCCGCCTTCGGCGGCTTCGCCGCGACCGCGATCCGCGACGGCCTGGAAGCGCCCGCGGAGGCCGCACCCGCGTCCGCCGCCGTTGCGACGCCCACCGTCGCCGCGCTTCCGGCCGTCGTCGGCGGACAGCCGCTGCCCTCGCTCGCGCCGATGCTGGCGAAGGTGACGCCGGCCGTGGTCAGCGTGCACACCAAGCAGCGCGTGCGGGTCAGCCCGTTCGGCGGCGATCCGATGTTCCGCCGCATGTTCCCCGAGCTGACGCAGGAGCGGATCAACGAGTCGCTGGGCTCGGGCGTCATCGTCGATGCGAAGCAGGGCTTCGTGCTGACCAACCACCACGTGATCGAAGGCGCGGACGAGGTGTCGGTGACGCTCGCCGACGGCCGCACGATGAAGGCCGATTTCGTCGGCTCCGACCCCGACACCGACGTGGCGCTGATGCGCATCCCCGCGCAGAACCTGACCGCGCTGCCGCTGGCCGATTCGGCGAACCTGCGCGTGGGCGATTTCGTGGTCGCGGTGGGCAATCCGTTCGGCATCGGGCAGACGGTGACCTCGGGCATCGTCTCCGCCGTGGGCCGCAGCGGCCTGCGCGGGCTGGGCTTCCAGAACTTCATCCAGACCGATGCGTCGATCAATCCCGGCAATTCCGGCGGCGCGCTGGTGAACCTCAACGGCGAGCTGGTGGGCATCAACACCGCCAGCTTCAATCCGCGCGGCTCGATGGCCGGCAACATCGGCCTGGGCTTCGCGATTCCCACCAGCCTCGCCCGCAACATCATGGGCCAGCTGATCGCCAACAACGGCGTGGTGATCCGCGGCACGCTGGGGCTGGAATCGCAGGACGTCGACGCGCGCCTCGCGCAGGCGCTGCACCTGGACGAAGCGCGCGGCGCGGTGGTGACGCAGGTGTTCTCCGGCAGCGCGGCCGCAAGCGCCGGGGTGAAGGTCGGCGACGTGATCCTGTCGGCGAACGGCGAGCGCATCGAGGATCGCGATTCGCTGCGCAACTTCGAGGGCCTGCAGGCCGTGGGCAGCCGCATCACGCTGGACGTGCGCCGCGACGGCAAGCCGCTGACGCTGACCTCGACGCTGCGCGAGCAGCCCAAGGCGTACGTGGGAACCGAGCTGGACCCGCGCCTGACCGGCGCGAGCTTCGCCGATCTTCCCGAGCGCCTGCGCCAGGCGGGTCTGTCGGGCGTGATGGTGGATTCGGTGGCGCGCGGCAGCCGCGCCGAAACCAACGGCCTTCGCAAGGACGACGTGGTGATCGCCGCCAGCACGGGCAACTTCGAGGACCTTCCGGGCTTCCGCGCGAGCTTCACGCAGGCTCCGGCACAGTTGGTCCTGCGCATTCTCCGCGGCAACCGGCAGGCCGATCTGCTCATGCGATAAGGCCGGGCATCGTCGTCGCCGCGCGTTGACACGCTTTCGGACAAAACTTCGAACCACGTATTTCCGTCTTACAGGAGCTGCTCGATGAATATTCCGACCGACCCGACCAACCCCGGCGGCAGCGCCATCAACACCGGCGCCGGTGCGGCGTCCAACTACACCGACGGCGTGCGCAGCAACCTCTCGCAGGCCGGCGGCCACGTGAAGCAGGCCGCCAGCGACGCGGGCGCCGCGCTGCGCGACGCCGCCACCGCTGCGGGCGATGAACTGCGCGTGGGCAAGGCGAACGTCAAGGCGGACCTCGCCGATGGCGCGCTCGCCGGCCTGGCTGCCGCCGAGAACGCCGGTGGCGCCGCGCGCGAGCAGATGGACGCGCTGATGGACAAGGGTCGCGATCTGGTCGACAGCGCCGCCGAGCTCATCCGTGAGCGTCCGCTGGCCTCGTTCGGCGTCGCCTTCGCTGCGGGATGGATCCTCGCCAAGCTCGCCCGCAGCGGCGACAAGTAAGCGCAGTCGCACGTGAGCGAAGGGGACGAGCGCCGCGACCACGACCCGGCGGACATGCCGCCGCCGGATCTCGCCGAGTCGCTGCGCGACATCGGCAGCACCGCCAAGGCCAGCCTGGGCGCGGCCGCCGATTCGGCGCGCGCCCTGCGCTCGCTCATGGCCGCCGACCTGTCGCTGGCCCGCACGGCGATGGGTCGCGCGGTGGCGTATGCCGGCGTGGCGATCGTGTTCGGCGCGTCCGCGTGGTTGTTCCTGATGGCGACGCTGGTGGCGTTCCTGCACGACATGGGGCTTTCGTGGTTCCTGTCGATGCTGATCGCCGCCGGCCTGAGCCTGATCGTCACCGCCTACGCCGCGTGGCGCACGATCCACTATTTCGAACACACGCGACTGCAGGCGACGCGTCGCCAGCTGGCGCGACTGGGCATCGGCGAGTTGTCCGACCTGATGCCCACCGCCGATTCGCCGCAGTCCGCGCGGGAAACCGCGAAGGACCTGCGCGAGAACGGCGACGCGTTGAAGAAGCAGAGCAACGGCATCGACATCACCCCGCCCTGACCGACATGGCCACCAAGCAGAAAAAGCCGACGTTCAACCAGCTCATCGCCAAGGTCCACCAATGCGAGGACGTGGTGGAAGCGCGCGAGCGGGAAGTCGTGGCCGATGTTCGCCAGCTCAAGGATTCGTGGCTGGCGGCGTGGACGCCGTGGCGGATCGTGATCGCGGGCCTCGCCTCCGGTTTCATCGTCGGCCGCGCGGAGCCGATGCGCGCGCTCGGCAAGAGCGGCGGGCTCATGCAGATGGTGTCGATGGCGGCGAGCCTGTTCGCCGGCGGCAGCGCGAAAGTGGCGGCCGATGAAGCGACCGAGACGAAGGAACAGGTCGCCGAGGATACGGCCGGTGTCGGTGCGGGCGTGGCGATTCATCCGGGCGTGACGGTGCCGGTCGCCAGCGTGCATCCGGATGCGGTCGCGGACGACCTGGAAGACGAGGCGTACGCCCTGGCGCAGGCCGAAGCGCGTGCCCGCGCCGCCCGCACCGCGACCGTCGACCAGGTGGCCCCATGAGCGCGCTGCCCACGATTCCACCCGCCCCTTCCGATGACGTCGCCTCGCCCGACGAGGACGGCGAACTCCCTCCCAGTCCCCCGCCTTCGCCCCGACCGCGCGCCTCCGCCGCGGTCGTCGTGCTGGCGACGCTCGCGGTCGGTTACACCTTGTGGGCGGCGCAGGAACTGGTGCTGCCGATTCTGCTGGCGATGTTCTTCGCGCTGATCGGCAATCCGATCATCCGCGGCCTGCAGCGCGTGTACGTTCCGCGCTTCTTCGGCGCGTTGCTGGTGCTGCTGGGCGGTCTGTTCGCCGCGGGCGCGCTGGGCAACCAGCTGATCGAGCCGGCCGGCGAATGGATCCGGCAGGTGCCGCGCGAGATGAAGCAGGTCGCG
>Ga0102593_1001033_pt1 | contig 31734 bp, 41 predicted proteins | sample AraplaCol_mMS_r2_2_FD_76862 | JGI IMG/M metagenome (GOLD analysis project Ga0102593, IMG submission 76862) | Arabidopsis root microbial communities from North Carolina, USA - plate scrape MF_Col_mMS_r2 (SPADES assembly) (version 2) | ecosystem: Host-associated > Plants > Roots > Endosphere...
CAGCGCTCCTGAACGCGGGCATAGGCCCGCAGCAACACGGCATGTTCTTGCATCGGGAACTCCATGGCGGGCATTCTAGATGAGAGCAATTCTCAATTGAAGCAATCCGCAGCGGATCACTGAACGAGACTGAGATAACCAAACCCGAAACGGCGCGATAAATCGGGATGTTGGGGGACGCTGGCGGATATAGAGGGATGGGAGTTGGAAACCGCGTTACGCCGGCTGTAACGGGTTTGGGCGACCGGAAATCAGCGGTCGGCCAGCAGGTCGAGCTGCTCGTCGTCGATCTGCTGCAGGCGGGCTTGGGCGCGCAGTCGGTCCCGGACCCGGGCAATGAGCTTGCGCAGCCCGCGCTCGCTCATCTTGTACTGGCGGGCGACCTCGGCCAGGTTGTCGCTGCGCACCTGGTCGTAAATCTCCAGCTCGATCTGGCCGAGCTTCCACATGTAGTCCTTGGGAAAGGTGAAGTTCTGCCCTCCCCAGTAGTCAGCCAGCCGGCCGGCCAGCGAACTGGCGGCGATGGCAGCGACCTCGGGCGGGACGTCGTGGTCGACCAGGCAGCGCTCGACGAAGTCGACGACGTCGGACAGCAGCGACTCGCGCTTTTTGTTCATCCTCGACTCAAGGCTCATCGCTTTCCCCCATGCGCTACGTGCACCGGAGCCGGCATCTCGCGGCCAAGAAGGCGGCTGTATACCTCCCAGGACTCCTGGTACAAGTCGAAGCCGTGCGCGCGCTCCAGGTGCTGCTGCAGCTCGTCTACGACCGCTACCTGAGCCGGCGATAGGAGGCCGGCGCGGCGTGCGCGAGCGACTTCGGCCTGCTGGGCCTTCACCGCCTGCGGCAGGAAGCGCATGGCCCACTTCTTCATGGTCTCGATCAGCCGGGCCATTGCGCGGGCATCAGCCCAATGCATGTCGTCGACGTATGCGATGCGCTTCACATAGGTGGCCAGCGCCGCTTCGGTGGGGCTCTTGACCACGCCCAGCTCGTGCAGAAACAGCCAAAGGGCGCGAACCTTGCGCGCCTCGGGGCTGGTGTCCTGGCGGCGATCGCCGCTCTTGGAGCGCACGACGAATCCGGCTTTCTTGGCCTGTTCCAAGACACGCTCCAGCGATGGAACGTCCATCTTGGCCGTCGAATCGGCTCCTCCAGCAGTCCGCAGCATGGTGCGATAGGTCGGCTCGTCCATCTTGCCGCCCTTCTCGAGGTCGCGGCGAGCAACGTGGATCAGCGTGATCAGGCGGAGACGTACAGCGTTCTGAGTCATGGGTCGACCCTCAGCCCAATAGGAGCGGCCCGAGCCACCAGTTCCAGACGCCCACCAGGCTGGTGAGCAGGAACACCAGCTGCTGTGCCACCAGGCCCCAGTGGCTGCGCTGCTTCGCGAAGTGGAGCCAGCCCAGGTTGCTGACCAGGAAGGCTGCGAAGCCCCAGGCCGGATGGACACCAGGAATCGCCAGCAGCAGCGCGCCGGCTGCGCCGAACAGGGCCGCGAGGTATTGGGCCGAGGCCCGCCCGAAGGTCCAGAGCACCACCACGATCAGGGAAAGTGCGGCGCCAACGACGTTGACTGGCAGGGAATCCATCTAAGTCCTTTCACGAAGCGCCGACCATCGACGCTTTGGGAAAAGACCCCACGCCGAGGCGCGGGGAAAGGTCAATTGCCGGCCCACACCGGGCACCTGACCAAGGAGAAGCATTGGCGCCAGGCCTGCAGCGCTCAGGCCGCCGTGAGGCCTCCAATCGCCTGGGAAACCTTCGTGGCATAGGCCATCAGCTCGCGCGCTTGCTCTGGCGGTAGCGTCAGCGAGGCATCGCCCACCTCGATCCTCAAGGTGCCGTCGTTGAACATGGCGTAGCGCAGCGTGACCACCTCCACAGGCGCGGCAGCAGCAGCAACTGGGGCTGGGGACGCAGCCGCCGACCGCTCCGGCACGGTCGCGGGCCCGGCGCGCCGAGCACGGGGTGCACGGCCCTCTGCTGACATCTCGCCGGCCTTCGTGAGCCAGGCCTTGAAGCCCTTCATGGCGCCGGTGGATTCCTGGGCAGTCGCGGCAGGCGGCTGGGCTCTCTCTTTCGCGTTGGCCGTGAGCGAGTACGTGGACGGCTTGCCATCGGTGCCCTCATGCCTGACCAGGTAGCCGCACTCCACGCCGTGATGGGCAACGCCGTGCGCCTGCTGTCGGGTGATGCCCACGGCCTCTGCGATCTGGCCGGCGTCCAATGGACCACAAGCATCGATGGCCAGCACCGCGCGCGCAGCCATGCCTCGTATCGCCCGCGGCTTGGTCTTGACTGGCGCCGGGGCCGAGGCCGGCGCCGAGCCACCGAGGGCGAACACACTGTTGGGAATCGAGCCAGACGCGCGCGGCGCCAGGGTCGCATCTGTCAGGCGGTGCTCGAAGGTGCCGACTTCGTCGTCGGAGTCCAGCGCGCTCATACAGCCGCCACGTCCAGGGAGATCGGCGCGTAGCGATCGGTGTCGCCAACTCGTTCGAACAGGCGGATGTACTGCTTCGAGCCCACCACCTGGATCGAATCGTTGATCGCCACCATGGCCTGCTGCCAGCGGTGATCTGTGATCGCCCACCTGCGCAGGCCCAGGATGCGGCTGACGCTGAGCTCGCCGTCCTTGTCGGCCCGGAAGGCTTCCTGGATCACCACTTTGACCTCGGCGCGCGACCCTTCCGTCCACTCGGCGGCGCAGTCGTCGATCAACGCCTTTGCTGCCTGCAGGCGCTCGTCGAATTTGATCGAGCTGGCGGTGCGCAGCTCCACCTTGAGAGAACCGTCGAACGAGAACAGCGTGAGGTTGCCCTTCTTGCCGCCGAGCTTCGCACCGTACTGCTCGGCACTCAGGTCGACGAACGCGCCCACGTCGGAGAACATCCGCGCCTTCGCTTCAGCCAGCAGCGCGGAGAGTTCCTTGCCGCGCGTCGTGATCTCTCGCACCAGGCGGTCGCGCTCCTGGTCGATAGGCTTGATCAGGCTCAGCGGGACCAAGCGGCCCATCGCGTCGCGCATGTAGCCCTCGGGGATCTGAACGTCTTTTTCCATGGGAGGAGTCCTTTCAGTGGATAGATGCCCCAGGGGGCGGGAGTTGAAGAAGCCGGTTGTTCAGCGTGATCGCGACGAAGGTCGCGTCGCCCGCAGCGCGCGCCCAGCAGGCTGGGTTGTCGACAGCGAGCGCGTGGAAGGTCGAGAGCAGCGCCTGTAGCGCGACGAGCTGCGGCGCGCCCGCGATTTCTTGCCGCAGCCGGTCTGCCAGAGCCGAGGCCGCAGCGCCTTGCTCTTCGGGCGTCATAGGGCGCCTCCCTGCTTGACGGCGCGGTAGCCGTAGCCGGGCGCCCAGTACTCGACGCGCCCGGCCTTCACCTCTTCCTCCAGGAGGGTGTAGACCTGAAAGCGCGCGAGGCCGGTCACGCTGGCCAGCGTTGCGGTGGTGATGAGCGAACCATCAGAGGGCAGCAGCGCCAGCAGCACGACGAGAAGGCGACCCTGCTCCGTCATGCTGCGCTCCTGAACGGCACGCGACGCGAGCCGATGACGCTGGGAGCACGTGCGAAGTCCAGAGCGCCAGCGCGTGCCGGCGTCGGGGACGGCGGCTGGTAGACCGGCCCGAGCATGCGGTCGATGTGCCGAGGCGCCGCCACGCGGCCGACGAATGCCGGCTCGATCGCCTCGACCGCCGCAGACACAACGGCCTCCGGCTCCGGCTCGTCCCACTTTGGGATGGACCAGACGAACACTCCCACCTCGTTCGTGTGCCGGACCACGTGCCCCTGCTGGACCAGGCGCGTGAGCTGGTGGTTGAGCCAGTGCGGGTTGCGCGTGAGGTCCTCGGTGGTCACGACAGCGGCCAGGAGCAGCGCTTCGAGCAGCGGACCCGGGGTGCTGGCTCCGTGGGCATGCAGATGCGCCAGGATGGCCTTGCGGGTGGGGCTGATCACGGTTCCCTTGGGGATGCCGTGCTTGCCCAGTTGCTTCATGCTCATCGCGGGCTCCTCCCGCAGAGGTCGGCACCCACGGCCATGCCGGCGGCGTGTACGCGTTCGAGCTGCTGCTCGCGACGCTCCTGGTCACGGATCGCGAGTGCGATCAGCCCGCAGAACGCGAACAGCACGGTCCAGGTCATCCAGAACAGGATCTCGCGCTCGGTCGAGACCTTGGGGCTGGTGTAGGCCTTGTCCATCGCGGGCGACTTCATTTGCCGCTCCTGCAGGCGCTGATGCGCATGGCCTCGGGGAAGGCGTCCAGGGCGGCGATGATGGCCGCACAGCCATCGGTGTAGAGGCCTGCGTGCCGGCCCACCGAGCCATCGCGCATGGTGATGCAGATGAGGAAGGGTTTCATCACGTCCTCGCTGCAGCGGCGATCAGGCCCGCGTTGATCTTCGGCGCGCCGATCTTGACGGCCTCGTTCATCGCTGCGCTGACCAGGTTGTTGATCGCCAGCGGGTGGCACAGCGAGACGTTGCGTGCCTCGCGCGTGCCTCGGCGTGTCTCCATCACCGACATGCGCAGCCGGCTGCGGATCTCGTCGACGGCGTTGACCTCGACGATCTTGTCGAAGTCCACCTCGATGCGGGCCAGCTTGTGGCGCAGGTAGCCCTCGACGTGGTTGTCGAGCGGGGGCAGGCGCACCAGCTCGCAGCGCTGGACCACCTCGCGCACTTCCGGGTTGTGCTCGCTGAGCTTGTGCTCCAGTTCGGTCTGCCCGATCAGGATGATCGCGAGCAGCTTCCTGAAGCCGTCCTCGACCTCGTAGAAGCGCTTCATGTGCTTCAGCGTGGGGGTGGCCAGGTCATGGGCCTCTTCGATGATCAGGACGTGCTTGCGGCCGATCCGGGCGCTCTCGCGCAGGATGCCGTGCATCTGCGCGGCGCGATCCTTCGTGTTCCTCAGCGGCGTCCCGGGCGCGAGCTGACGGATGACCGCGCCGCTGATGTCAGCCGCCAGCAGGGGCTGCCCTCTGCGCTCGGAGGTCGTCATACCGAGGACGTAGGGCTCGATCACCGAGATCGGCTCGTGTTGGTTATTGATCCAGTGGTGCAGGTCCTTGCGCAGCGTGCTCTTGCCGCCACCGGACTCCGAGGTGACCGCCAGGAGGCCGCCATGCTTCGCCGTCTGGCGCATCGACGAGCGCACATAGCGAATGTCGTCGGTGACGAACACGTCCTCGTCCGTGTCCATCTCCTCGTTGAAGGGATCGCGCGGCAGCCGGAAGTGCTGCTTGGCCTCGCGGGTGAGCCGGTGTTTACGCAGTAGCATGTAGTCGTCCTCGGGTTGATTGCTTTCTTGGGGGCCGGAGTCAGCGGCTTGCGCCGCCATCGCGAGGGCTGCGTTGGCGCGCAGCCCTTGCGGTGCTTCGTTGAACGCGATGGCCAGGGACGGCAGGTCCACGTGGTTCGCGACCAGGTATTCGGTGATCCGCTCCTTCACTACGGCGGGACCGCCGTAGCCCTTGGGCCACTTGTCGTAGTTCAGGATCAGATTCACCAGGGCGTTGCTGCAGCCGAGGTGGCGCGCGAGGCCCGCATGAGTGAGGCCGCGAGAGGCCATCAGCGCCTTGAGGTTCAGCGTCTTCATGTCAGACGGCCCTCAATCCACCGACCGCACGCACAGGCTCTGCGGCCGGCGCAGAGAACTGCGCGATCAGTGCGTTGATCTGGTCTTCGGGCACGCCCTCGCTGTAGCGAGCAGTGAAGAACGTGTACTCGTCGCTCGTGAGGTTTCTGCCAATGCCGGAGCGCAGGAGCAGCATGGCCTCCGTGGCGTCCAGTAGGGCCGGCTGCAGATGTGCCTGGACGTGGGCCGGCGCTTCGATTTCGGTGCCTCCACGCGGCAGGTACGTCGGCAGCTCGACGTCCTGCAGGTAGCTGTGCGCCACCAGCTTTCCATCGAAGGGGACCGCCTTCTTGTCACGCGCGGCCTTCACCTCGTCGGCGTTCAAGCCCGGGTAGGCCTTCGCGTCCATGGCCTTCGCGGCCAGCTCGGCCTCGGTGCTGGGCGCCGACTTGTACTCGGCGCCGATCTCGGCGGCGGCGATCGGCTGGCCGAACCGGTCGTACTCCGTCTCCGGCTCGACGCGATAGACCATCATTTCGCCGTCGTAGCGCGGCACCTCGACCTGGATCGCGCACTCGCCGTAGACCAGGGCACGCACGTGCACCGTGTCGCCGACGTTCACGCCGTCCAGGCCGCGCAGGCTGTAGGTCCCCGGGCGCTCTGCGCTGGGGTGCTTGAAGCTGATGCTGAGGTTCGGACGGACCTGGCGCGGCTGCTCCTTGCTGGCCATCAGCGCGCGGCAGACCTCTTCGGAGGGCAGCAGACGCAGCTGGTCGGCGGTGATGAGCTGCCACAGGTCGTAGCGCGCCGTCGCGGCCGAGAGCCCTTGGCGCCGCAGGCGGGTGTCCTGGCCAGGAATCAGGTTCGCGCAGTAGGCGTTCGACCAGGCCAGCGCGGCAGCATTGAGCTGATCGACGTCGTGCACCGGCTCAAAGCGCAGGCGCGACTCGAACTGTGTCTCCACCAGGTTGTTGGCGTTCTCGACACCACCCTTGGCGCGAGCGTTGCCGGCTTGGTGCTCCAGCGGCTCAACTTCGAGGTGCTTCAGCAGATTCTTGATCGGCGCCGACAGGTTGGCACTGCCCTTGTCCCACAGCAGGTAGCGAGGCACACCGCGGAACAGACGATCGTCGCGAGAGCCCCATGCGTACATGAGGAAATCGAACAGGTTGTGCTGGTTCTCGCCCTGGGCTTCGCAGTACCAGGGCACGACCGTTGCGCTCGCCCGGTCGTACAGCACGTAGCGGTAGACCTTGAACTTGATCTTCGCCAGGCCGTCCAGCTTGTTCTTGTAGAACTCGCGGTCGCGCATGATGTACTGCCGGTCGCGCAGGTAGTAGACGAGGCACAGGGACGGGTCGACCTGGTGGGTGTGGTTCGGGTGCGGGGCGCGCAGCTGCTGCACCGGGTCGGCGACGCGCTGGGCGGCCACGTTGAGCTTGCGGTCGCGCAGCAGGCGGTTGAGCTGGCCGTTAGAGACGCCGAAGCTGATGCCGTTTTGCTCCAGCATGCCTCTGCTCGTGGTGGTGAAGAGGGTCTGCTTGCCGTTGTCGCGGATCGACTCGCGCTGGGTCGCGCCGAGGGTGGCGAGCGCTTCGGCCGACACGCTGGTCGAGCCCTTGTCGCTGCGCGCGCGGCGACCAGAAGACCAGCCTGCCGCAGCCTTCAACTGGCGGTAGACCGTCTGGGGTGACCAGTCGAGAAAGCGGGCTGCCTCCTGCACGAGCAAGGTGGCACCGCCATGAGGGGCCGCGTCGAGCTGCTGCGCGAGGCCGCAGACGTACTGGTGGATTTCCGGGGAGAGTGCTGCCATGGCTTCGTCCACCTCAGCCACGCTCGCCCGTGCTCATGATGTACTGGCGCGCCGACTGGATGTCAGAACCGAAGCGCATCTCCAGCTCGTTCTGCAGGGAGCCGACCATCGAAGCGGTGCGGTTGACCGCGTCGTCCAGGTTGATCAACACCAGCTTGATGCTTTGTGGCATTTCCGCGCCATCCTCATTGCCCTCCAGCTCGGACGTCCACCAGGCCTCCAGCGCGGCGATGCTCTCCAGGTGCGCCGCAAGGGCCTTCTCCAGCAGGCTCTGACGCTCGGCGATCTCCAGGGTGAACGGGGTGATGCGCTCGTCCAGCGGCATCACCTCGGGCACCTTGCCCCGGAGCTTCTTCTCGGCCTTGTCGGCGCGGGTGCGCTCCTTCTGAATCTGCTCACCCGCGTAGTCGTTGTCCTCCTTTGCCTGGCGCAGCGCAGCGCGCAGCTGAGTGGCGCTCATGCGATCAATGTCGTCGAGGTCGGAGAGCGCCTTCAGCTCGTCCTCGTCGTGGGTGACCAGCTCCAGGAACGCGCTGGCGCTCTTCACCTCCGAGCTGAGAGCCTTCAGGTTGGCGGACTTGGCGGTCTTCACCGCCGCCTGCATGAATCGGTAGGCCGTCGAGCGGGACAAGCCCAGGGCTTCCGCCCGCTTGTCGAACTCCGTCCCAATTTGGGACAGATCCCGCAGGATCAGCAGACGCTTGCCGGTTTCGAGGATCGCCTCCACCGTGCGGCGCTGGTAGAAGCGGATGCCATCCTCCAGCGCAGCAACGTCCAGCGAGCCCTCGTAGCCCAGCTCGTCGGCCAGTGCGCGGGTGCGGGTAGCCGCCTCGCTGGTCTGAAGGGCCAGGGTCTCCTGAGACTCCACGATGGCCACTGCGCGCTCGGGCAGGATCTCGGGCATGTCGGCGGGGGCCAACGGTTCTTTCTTGGTACGTGCCATTGCTACGGTTTCTCCTTGGTGAATCAGCGCCCTGTCATCGAGCGCTTTGTGTCGGAAATGCGGTTCTCCAGGCGCTCGAAGTCATCGAGCACGCGGAAGCACTGCCGGGTGTATTGACTGGTGGGATAGAAGCGGCCGGTGTCCTCGCTCTTGCGAGCCCAGCCCTTGGTGATGAGCACGGCCATGGCGCGGGTGACGTTCGGCGGGGAGGTCTTCACGGCCTGCGCGAGGTCGCTGTTGGTGGCGCCGTTGGCCGCGTAGCCGCACAGGGCCTCCAGGATCGAAAGCAGGCGCAGCCCGCCTTCGCTGACGTTCGCGTCCGCGCTCACGCTGGCACCGCCTCTTCGGAGGCCTGCGGCAGCAGGATCTGCGCGGCCGCGAGGCGCATCTGCGTCGAGGGGCGTACCAGCATCAGCGTGCGGGACGGGTCGGCAAAGGTCGGGCGGCTCCTATAGCAGCCTGTTTCGAACAGCCGCAGGTCACCTGCGTGGGCGCCGTTGATGGCCTCGTCCACCAGCTCGCGCTCGCTGCGGACGTTGTAGACGTCGAGGTCTTGCACGCCGAGGTGCCAGACGTGCGCGACGAGGTCTTCCACGTGAGCGGCAGGCGACGTGCCCAGCGGGCAGTCGAAGAAGACCACGAACTCGCAGTCGTGGAGGCGTGAGCCGACCACGGCCCGGAAAAGTGAGGAGTTCATGAGGGATGACACGACGAGGCCTTTCATTCGGTGTCGAAGTCGAGTTCGGGGGTGCTGTGCTGCGTCACGTTGGCGCGGTGCCAGGCGACGTTTTCCAGGTGAGCGGTGAGCGCGGCGACGGTGGCCTCGGGGTCGGCCTTGCCTGCGTAGAAGTCGGTCAGGAGCTTCAGCGCGTGGCTGATGCCGGTGTGCAGCCCGACCAGGTCGGTCTCCTTGAGGGCGCGGCCCGAGGGGATGTCGACCAACATGCGCCCGCTGCTCGCGGCCAGCCAGCGCGTGACGAAGTCGATGCCGCAGGCCGTCTCGAAGGGGCGGATGAGGATCGCAGGGATGCGGCCGGTCTGCAGCCACTTGTAGACGGTCCAGTGGTCGGCGATGCCCATCTCCGAGGCAATGCCCTCCACCGAGCGGTTGAGCTTCTCGCGTGCGTGGTCTTTGCACAGCTCCAGCGCGTGCCGGAGGCTCGTGGCCCGCAGGCGCTTCCAGTTGCGGCGGCGGGTTGGAGTCATTCGGGTACGGCGCCGATCGGCGCTTCCAAACAAAAACAGCCGCTGGGGCTGGTGGCCGCCGACCTTGGCTCCCACAATTTCGTTAGGGACAGCGAAGGGGAACCGTCTGTAAGATGAAAGCCCAACATGGCGAGGGCTCACGCCGGCGTCATGTTGGGGAAATGGGCGCGCGAAACCTCGCCCTCTTTGAGTCCGAGCTGCACAGCGACGTTGTGGCTCTCACCGCGAAGACATTTGCGGCGGGGGTTGGTGTCGCTGTCATTGATGATCTCGATCACGAGATTGGGCGAGTAGCGGTTGCTACGCGCCCAGCCTGTGTAAGACCAGCCCTTTCGGGCGAACTCTTCACGGACCTGCTTCCGGGTTTTCAGAGGCATCTGTGCGTCCTGTTTTGTGTGTGCCAATTGGCGTTGGCGCACGAGTTAGTGAACTGGTGTGGGTTGATGATCGCTCAAAAAAATGAGCACGTCAACGAAGAAAGATCATTTTTGTGAGCACTTTTCGAGACCGGCTGGAGGAAGAGATCACGCGGATCGGCGGGGTCACCGCGATCGCGAATACCTTGGGCGTCGCCCGGAACACCATCTACAACTGGATGGCGAAGGCGAACGTTCCCCTGGGAGATCTGATGGCCATGAAGGGCGTGCTCGGGTTGGACGCGATCTACGTGATCACTGGCAGCAGGACCAGTGAGGCGCTCCCCGCAGAGGAGCACCTCCTCCTCGAGAGGTATCGCGGGAGCACTCCGGCTCTACGGGAAGCGGCAATGCGCGTTCTGGCGGGCGTGATGCCGGCCGAAGGGGGCGTGACACAGAATTTCAGCGGCAAGGTCGAGGGAGGCGTTGCCGCGAGGGATATCGTTGTCAGAGGATCAAGGAGGAAACGAGAATGAGGCAGGTCTTCCAGAGGGACGTATACGGCGGCGTTGCCGCTCGCGATGTGGTCTACAACATCGACCTCAGCAGTTGCGCCGAATACGAAGCGCAGCACTTGTTCGAGGCATGCACGCGCATCAGCTGCAGCCGACAGGCGCGCGCGCAACTCACCTACCTGGGTAGGCACTGCGATTTCGAGTTTCCTCAGTTGCGACGAGCTATCGGAGCCGGGGCGCTTGTTTGGTCAAAGGACAGCCAGCGGTGGCGCAAGACGTCGCCGTTCGCGGACTACTTCGTAGCTGCTGCATTTGTGTTCTGCCTGGTCCTGCTCCTCGCGGGAGGTGTCGGACTGATTTGGACGCATCTATCCGGCAGTCACGCCTTCATCGCCACCCTGCTAGGTGTTGCGGTCTTCATGTTCTTGCTGGGAGGGCTTCAACTGCAATTTGTTAAGCCTCACCGAACCGCCAGGGCCGCGACACTGGCGTTAGATTCCGCCCCTTCCCAGACCTTCGAAGAGCGAACCGCGTGATGACGCGCTCGACCGTGAGATCCGGACAACGCGGCTACGTTGTCTGGGTTGTTCTGGTTCTGTTGGTGCTGGTATCCGTTGCGGCTTGGAGGTTCAGCGAGCACAGCAAGGAGCAAAAGCGGCTTGCGTTGGTTCGCCAACAAGCCGAGCAAGAGGCCGCTCAAAAGAAGGCGGAGGAGCAGCGACGGGAAGCCGAGAGACAGGAACTCGAGAAGCGTATTGCGACGGAAGCGAAGGAGCGCGATGCGCTGACGCTTTCGAAGAAGGCGATTGATGACCTGTTTGCCCGGTGGGAAGACGCGGTCAAGGTGGCATCGACGACCGGCCGAATTTCGCTGAGCGGCCCGGTCGCCAACCTTCAATCTCTTCGGCGCGAAGCCGAGCAGCTGACTGTTGCCCCGTGCATGGATCGTGCGAAGGCTTCACTGATTGAAGGCATGGGCAGCACGATCGATGGGTTCTTGGAGTTCATGCGGAACCAGTACCAAGCCGGCGAGAGGCTGGCCAGGCCGCATTTCGACTTCGCCGCTTTGCGCATGGCCGACTTTCAGAACACGAGGAACAGATGCCCTCTGTAGGTCCAACGCTTAGGGGTTGGTTGGTGGGTGTCCTCATGGCCGGGGCCCTGCTCACATTCGCGGGAGATGCTGCTTCTCAGGTTGCTGCGCCACCCGCGCCAGTGGCCTCTTCTCCCGCGAACGCCGCCCAACCGTCCTCCGTGTCCCCCTCGGCTGTCGCTGCGCCGGCTACCCAGGCTGTTCCTGCTGCCGCCTCAGAAAAGATCATCCTGTCGCTCGATCGCGATCTGGTGAATTTCACGAAGGCTGCCGCCTGGGTCTTCGGGATATTCATCACTGTCTTCGCGTTCATCGCTGTCGGCTTCTTCGGGTGGGATGTGAAGCAGACCCGCAAAGCGATGTACGACGCTCGCGACGATCTTCAGAAGAGGATGGAGGAGATCCGCAAGGATCACAAGGAACTCGATGAACTCAAAGAGCGACTGAAAAAGCTTGGTGCGGAGTTGATCGACGTTGCCGAGAAAAATGCTCCCGCTGAAACCGGCGCACCTACGCCTGCCCCTCCGGCCTCGCTTTCAACCTCGACGCTCCCGACGAGCGATACCGACGATGAACTCCGGGGGGATGAACTGCGTTGGGGACCACTGAAGAACTGGACGGATGATCAACGAAGATCCTATCTTCGCAATGTGATCGGCACGTCGGAGTTCGAGTGGTCCACCCTCGGCACCCTGTCCAGGAAGACTGGCCTTCCCGAAGCGGACATCTGGAATCTGTTCGCCAATGACCCTTTTGTGGAACGGACAACGGGGCGGGACGGCAGGCTGCTCCTTCGGATTCGGTCTGTGAACGCAATGGGTTCCGCCACTCTCAGGAATCCAAAAATTGGCAGAGCCTTCCGGACGTTTCTGTGGGACGCGCCGGCGAAGCCCGACCAGAAGGCGAGTGACGAGATGTCACCAAAGGACTACGACAGAACACTCGATCGCTAGAACGGGAGGCCACGATCCGGGCGAAGGTCTGTGCTCACCAGCTTAAATGCCCGGTGAGAGCGGACCGACTCCAGCACAACGAACTCGTGGTTGAAGTGGAGCCGTGCCAAGCGCCTGGCCTCGGCATCAGCTGACGCAAAACTCCCGTGTTTGAAAGTAGGCGGACCGCCGCCTACGCACCACACCAGCCAGTAGGGATCGCTAGCCGCTGGCGCGGAACTTATCGCCGTGGGGTTCGGTGGTGGCGGTGGCGGAGGGTTGGCGCTCCTGGGCACTTCAACCCTCAGCATGCAGCTTCTCACGCAGCAGGTAACCCTCCAGCTCCCAAATCTTGCCGCGCGCGTTCTGACGTGCCACGCGCTCGCCGATCTCGGCGTTGAAGTTCTCGATGGAGACCACCGCACTTTCGCCTCGCACGGTGAAGCCGTTGCGCAGAGTCAGCTCGCACACCGTCACACGGCCTGACGGCAGCACCGTGAAGGTCTCACCCACGATTGCTGCTTCGATGTCTGCAGGCGACAGGCGCGGCGCCTTGGGCTTGGTCGCCTGGATCTGCTGCTCCAGCTCGGCTTCGTCGTCCGCCCCGCTCGAAGCCGGTCTCTCCGCCTTGCCGATGCAGTAGCCATTGCAGTTCGTGTCGCCAGGCCGGCAGGTCACGCCACAGACGTGCGCGCGGAGCGCGGTGAGCAGCTGCAGCGCATTGCCACGCACCGAGAAATCGAGAGTCTCGCCGTCACGGTCAGTCGGATGGATGAGGAAATGGATGTCGCCGCCGGGCCGAGCGCTCGCACGCACGGTGTGGGTGCTGATGCCCACGTTCAGCGCCGCAGCCAGGTAGGCCGCGAGATTCGAACTCTTCATTGATCGCTCCTTGTTGCCCGTCAATCACGGGAGCAGCGATGCTGCTCGGGCAACACGGGCTGCGTCTTTTGAACTGGTTCACAAGACGGCAGCGCCTCGCGCGAGGACAGTGGCTGGGTCTCATCCACTTTCCCCTCCCGAGGAGCATCCCTTGAAGCTGTCTGACACCATCCCCGTGTGGCTGCGCGCACCGCGTAACACCATCTGGCTCGCAGCGGCCGTGCTGCTGCTGGCACTGATCGCAGTCATCTCGCCGATCCAGCTGCCGGTCGTGCTCTACAAAGCCGCGCTCGTCTCGCTCGCTGCCGTGCTCGGCTACTGGCTCGACCGTTCGCTGTTTCCCTACGCCCGTCCCGATGGCTTCCTTGAGCGCGACTGGCGCTATGGCACCGACGAGCCGCAGTTCCTGGCGGACCACCCGGTGGTCAAGGGCTATGAGTTGGTCTACGCCCTGGCCATGCTGCGACGCGCTGCGATCGTTGGCGTCGTGGTCCTGGGCATCGCGTTGGGCCTGTGATGCTGCGCGACGAAGAAGCCTTCGAACGCGATCTGGCGCGCGTTGGGCGCTGGCACCGCCTGGCCACCTGGGCCACCGCAGTGGCCACGCTCGGGGTGATCGCGCTGCTGATGCTCGGCCAGTCCTGCGCACACGCACAGGTGCCGCAGGCTGCGGCCCAGTACCGCGCCGAGCTGGTGCGAACCGCTCGTGTCGTCTGGGGCCTTGAGGCGCCCGTGGCCACGTTCGCAGCGCAGATCCACCAGGAATCTGGATGGCGCCGCGAGGCCGTTTCCGGTGTCGGTGCCGCCGGCCTGGCGCAGTTCATGCCGGCCACGTCGCAATGGATCGCGGGCCTCGCCCCGGCCCTGAAGGCGAACCAGCCCTTCAGCCCCTCGTGGGCGATACGCGCCCTGGTCACCTACGACCAGTACCTGTACGAACGCACGCCGGTGGCCTACCTGCCGCACGACCGGATGTGGGTCGCGCTGCGGGGCTACAACGGCGGGCTCGGCCACTGGCAAGCAGAGGCACGCAATGCCGCCCGAGGTCCTGGCGTGCCCGATCGCGCTGCGGTCGACGCTGCCTGCGGCACCGCCCGGCGCGCCAAGCTGCACTGCGCTGAAAACCTCGGCTACCCCCGGCGCATCCTGCTGGAGCTGCAGCCGCGATATGCCAGCTGGGGGCCAGGCCTGTGAGCACGTCGACCTGGCTCCTCGCCCTGGTGCTGGCCGCGCTGGCCAGCGCTGGCGGCGGCTACTGGCGTGGTGACCTCGATGGCAATGCCCGCGCCGTGGCTGACCAGAACGCCAAGACCGTCACCGACTTGCGCCAGGTCATTGACGCCACCAAGGGCCTCATCGACGCGGCGGGCCAGGCCAGCCGAGGCATGCGCCTGGCTGTAGCGAAGCGCCAGTCCGCAGACGCGCAAAGCACCAAGGAGATCAAGGATGCGCTCTCTCAAACGGCCGGCGATCGCGCTGGCTGCCTGTTCCCTGCTGATGGCATGCGCCAGCTCGCCGACGCGCACACTCGCGCCGCCGAAGCCGCTGCCTTCGGAATACGCGGTTCGGTGCCCGATGCCGGCCGCACCGCCCAGCGGCCGTGAGGTAGATCCGGTGCTCGTCGCGCTCAAGGATCTCTACGACCTCTACGGCATTTGCGCCGGCCGCATGGTTGATCTGCTGGATTACCTTGACGGAGGCCAGCAATGACCGTGCAGGCCGACTTCTGGCATCTGGTCGGGTTGCTGCTCGGCTTTCTCGGCCTGTGCGCCGCTGCGCTGGGTGTCGTCTTCAAGCTGACCCTGTCCCACCTAGACAAGCGCTTCGACGCCCAGGAGACCACGCGCGCGGCAGCGGAAAAAGTGCTCGCCGATCGCATGGACGCCCTGGAGAGCGTCAACCGCGACGAGACCCTGCAGTGGCAGCGCGTTGAGCGGGAGATGCTGAAGTTCCAGGCCGAACTGCCCATGCGCTACGTGATGCGCGATGACTACATCCGTGGCCAGACCGTGATCGAGGCCAAGCTCGACGCGGTGGCCAGCAAGCTCGAAAGCGCGCAGCTGCGCGGAATGATCGGAGGGGGAAGCCAAGCATGAACATGAACGTCGACCAGGCCAAGGTCCGCCGCGAGTCGCTACGCTGGCTCATCCTGCTGGCCCTCAACAATGCCCGACCACTCGGTGCTCACGAGAGCGTGGTGCTAGCCACGGCCCAGGCAATCTATGCTGATGCCACTCCGCTGGAGGTGCGCCGCGAGCTGGACTACCTGTCGGACCGCGAGCTGGTGAAGCTGGTGCGCTCGCCCAGCGGGCCGTGGCACGCCGACCTCACGCGCTTCGGCACCGACATCGCCGAGTACACGATCGACTGCGAGCCGGGCATCGCTCGTCCTGGCAAGTACTGGTGAGCCATGGGCCGCAAGAGCAGCATCACCCGGCTGGAGCCGGAGATCCGCAGCTACATCGAGGCCATGCTTGCCACGGGCAGCATGACGCTGGATCAGCTCATCGCGGATCTGCGCGAGAAGTTTCCCCTGCAGGCGCAGGATGGAGAGCTGCCTAGCCGCTCGGCCGTGGGCCGCTACGGCCAGAAGCTGGAGCGCCGCCTGGCGGCCATCAAGGCCAGCACCGAGGCCGCACGGCTGATCCGCGAGCATGCCGGCGACAGCCAGGACGCCCGTAGCGAAGCTCTCACGGCACTGGTGCAGACGGAGCTCTTCGAAGCGATCCTGTCGCTGCAGGAGGCCGACGATCCGGATCTCGATGCAGGCGAGCGCGTGGGCATGCTCAGCGCAGCCGCGAAGAACATCGCCACGCTGACCAGGTCGAGCGTGAACCTCAAGAAGTTCCAGGCCGAGGTGGAGGAAGCCGCTCGGAAGAAGGCATTCGCCGAAGCCACGCAACAGGCGGCCGAAACCGCCAAGCAGCAGGGCCTGTCGAAGACCGGCGTGGAAGCCCTGCGCGCGGCCATCATGGGCAAGCTGTGAGCCAGCTCGACGCTCAGCGCACCCAGGTGGCTCAGGCTGCATCGATCTTGATGCAGTACCAGGTCGACTGGATTCTCGACAACTCGCCGGTCAAGATCATCGAGAAGTCGCGACGCATCGGCCTGAGCTACGCGGAAGCGGCAGACGACGTGCTGTACGCCGCCAGCGCCGAGGGCGCGAACGTCTACTACATCTCCTACAACAAGGAGATGACCCAAGGCTTCATCCAGGACTGCGCGACCTGGGCGCGGGCCTTCAACGCGGCGGCCAGCCAGATCGAGGAGTCGGTGCTGGAGGTCGAGGACAAGCAGATCCTCACCTTCACCATCAAGTTCGACAGCGGCCACCAGATCCAGGCCTTCACCAGCAACCCGCGCAACCTGCGCTCCAAGGGTCGCCCCGGCGAGCGCCTGGTGGTCGACGAAGCCGCTTTCGTCGACGACATCCAGGAGCTGCTGAAGGCCGCGATGGCCATGACGATGTGGGGCGGGCAGATCCGCATCATCAGCACGCACAACGGGGACGACAACCCGTTCAACGAACTGATCAACGACGTGCGGGCCGGCAAGTACGACTACAGCCTGCACCGCGTGACGCTGGACGATGCCCTGCACGACGGGCTCTACCGCAAGATCTGCGCGGTCACCGGCCAGGAGTGGACGCCCGAAAAGGAGGCCGAATGGCGCCGGGCGATGGTCAAGCGGTACCGCCCGAACGAGGACGAGGAGCTGTTCTGCATTCCTGCCCAGGGCGGCGGCGCCTGGCTGACGCGCACCATGGTCGAGGCCCGCATGCGCGAGGCCCCGGTGCTGCGCTTCAACGGCACGCGGGACTTCAACAACGCGAGCCCGGAGCAGCGCGCGCGGGTCATGCAAGACTGGATCGAGGACGAGCTGCTCCCGATCCTCAAGTTCAATCCCAATCTGCGCCACGCCCTCGGCATGGACTTCGCGCGCTCGGGTGACCTTTCGGTCATTGCTCCGTGCGAGATCGCCAGCAACCTGAACACCCGCATCCCGTTCCTGGTCGAGCTCAAGAACGTTCCCTACAACCAGCAGCTGCAGGTGCTCTACGCGATCGGCGATGCGTTGCCCCGCCTCTCGGGCATGGTCATCGACAGCCGCGGCAATGGCAGCTACGTTGGCGAAGCGGCATTCGACAGGTACGGCTCGCTGGTCGAGCGCCTCATGCCCACCGAGGGCTGGTACCGCGACAACATGCCGCCGTACAAGGCCGCGTTCGAGGATGGAACCATCATCATCCCGAAGCACGACGACCTGCTGCAGGACCACCGGGCGATCAAGCTGGTGCGCGGCGTTGCCCGCCTTCCGGAGGGCAAAACCTCAGGCGATCGCCACGGCGACGGCGCCATGGCATGCGTGTATGCGCACGCCGCGTCTCGCCTGAACTACATCCCCTTCGAATTCACCAGCAGCGGCCCGCGCGAGAGCGTCACCGAAGCGAGGGACTTCCTCTATGGCTAAACGTACTTCCCGCCCAACTCGGCAACTCACGGCGACGGCCAGAGCCAGCGCTGCAGCTGCTGCACGCCCAGTGCTGGACACCGAGATCGCCAACCGGCGCGTCGATCCCTACGAAACGAACTTCCAGGGAATCATCCGAACCAACGATCCGCTGCTCCTCGAGCGCGGCGACGATCAGCGCTTCGAGCTGTACCGCGACCTGAAGCGCGACGGCAAGGTCTACTCTGGCCTGCAAAAACGCAAGCTCGCCGTGGTCAGCAAGCCCTTCCAGGTCGAGCCCGTGGAGGACGGAGCCACGGGGCGCGCCCATGCCGAGATCGTCACGAAGATCCTCAAGGGCTTCAACTTCGACCGGCTCTGCTCGGATCTCATGGACGCGCTCCTGATCGGCACTTCGCCGGCCGAGGTGATCTACACCCTGCGCGACAACCTGGTGGCGGTCGACCGCGTGGTGAAGCGAGCGCCCAAGCGCTTCGTGTATGTCGACGTCGGGGAGAACCAGCCACCGCAGCTGCGCCTGCGCACACGGGAGAACATGCTCACGGGCATCGAGCTGCCGGACCGGAAGTTCATCGTGCACCGCTTGAACGCCGAGGACGACAACCCATGGGGCACCGGACTCGGCCTGCAGCTGTACTGGCCGGTCTTCTTCAAGCGCAAGGGCGTGGTGAGCTGGAACAAGCTCAACGACCGTTTCGGCTCTCCCACGCCCTGGGGGAAATACCCGCGCAATGCCGGCGACAAGGAGAAGGGCACGCTGTTCGACGCGCTGCGTGCCCTGGCGGCCGACGGCGCGGTGATGACGCCCGAGGGGATGACCATCGAGCTGCTGGAGAGCAAGCTCACGGGCAGTATCACGACGCAGCAGAACCTCTGCGAGTACATGGACGACTGGATCATGGAAGTACTCCTGGGGCAGTCGCCGCGCAGCAAGGGTGGCGGTGCGCTGGCAGCGGCCAGCAACGAACGCGAGGACGTGCGCCTCGAACTCAGCCAGGCAGACAGCGACCTGCTCAGCGAGACCTTGAACCAGACGCTCATCCGCTGGATCTGCGAGTTCAACCGCCTGCAGCCGTGCCTGGTCTATCGCGTCATCAAGAAGGACGAAGACCTCAAGGCCGCCAGCGAGACCGACAAGAACGTGTCCAGCATGGGCTTCAAGCCCTCGCTCGAAGGCGTCAAGGCTCGGTATGGCGAGCACTGGGAGGAAGCGCCAAAGCCCGAGCCGCTCCCGCTCCCAGCCCCAGGTGTGCCGCCGGTTCCGCCTGGCACGTCGACCAAGGCTCCGAAGAAGACCGACGTGCGGCAGTCCCCCGAGGACGAAGCCGCCAATGACCCGGGGACCGGCAAGGCGGCGAACTTCGCTGAAGGTTCACCCTGGGCCGACCGCCTCGCGCGCGTCCTCGGCGACGGCGGCGATGCGGTGCTGGCCGACTGGATGGAGCGCATCCGGGCCATGGTCGACGACGTCGACGGCCCCGACCAGCTGCGTGATCGCCTTCTCACCGCTTTCGGCGATCTGCCGGCAGCCGACTTGGTGGAAATGATGGCGCTGGCTTTCGCTGCCGCCGAGCTGGCCGGCATGGATGCAGTGGCGGGCGAAGCGGCGCTCGGTGCGGCTGGGGACGCCTGATGGCCACCGAGCTGGCAGTCCAGCTGCAGGCGGTGCGGCAGCGCTTCCAGGAGCAGATCGACTTCTTCCGCGCCAAGCTCGCGCTGCCCACCGAACGCTGGGACGACATCTGGGAGCGTGCCCACGATCGTGCGTTCATCGTCGCCGGTGCACAGAAGGCGGATCTGCTCTCCGATCTGTTCGACGCGGTGGACAAGGCCATCGGCGGCGCCAGCATCGGGGAGTTCCGAAAAGACTTTGCGCAGGCCGTGGCCAGGTCGGGCTGGTCGGGTTGGACCGGCGAAGGCTCCAAGGCCGGCGAAGCCTGGCGCACGCGCACGATCTATCGGGCGAACGTCAACAGCAGCTACGCGGCCGGGCGATATGCGCAGCTCAAGTCGCCGGGCCTGCTGGCCGTGCGGCCGTTCTGGCGCTACGTGCACGCGGACGGCGTGCTGCACCCTCGGCCGCTACACCTGGCCTGGAACGGTCTGACGCTGCCGCACGACCACGAGTTCTGGCAGACGCACTTCGCCCCCAATGGCTGGGGATGCCAGTGCCGGATCGTCGCGGTGCGCGCGCCGGCAGCTGGTGACGCGACAGAGCCGCCTGAGGGCTGGGACAGCATCGATCCGAAGACCGGCGCGCCACCTGGCATTGACCGAGGCTGGGCCTATGCGCCTGGCGCAGCGAACGACGACCTGGCGGAGATGGTCGAGGAGAAGCTGGTCACCTATCCGCCGGCCATTGCGCGCGCCCTGTCGCAGTCGCTGGCCGCCCGTGGGAGTCGCGCAGCATGATCAACATCGAGCAGCGCGGGGCGCGCCAGGTCGTCCTGGTCTTGGACCAGCTCGTGGCGCGCATGGACGATATGAGCCCGGCGCTGGCGGAGATCGGCGAAGACCTGGTCGAGAGCATGAAGGGGCGCTTTGCCTCGGCGAAGGCACCGGATGGCACGCCCTGGGCGCCCAACAGTCCGGTCACGATCACTGCGTACCTCGGCCTGTTCAAGGGCAGTCACAAGAAGGACGGCTCGCTCAGCAAGAAGGGCCAGCAGCGCGCGGCGTCGAAGAAGCCCGGTACCGGCGAGACGAAGGCACTGCAGACGACCATCAACTACCAGCTCGAAAGCAACGACACGGTGAGCGTGGGCAGCCCTCTGGTGTACGCGGCGATGTTCAACTTCGGTGGCACACGCGAGAAGTTTCCGAATCTGTGGGGAGACATCCCGGCCCGCGAGTTTGCGGGAGTCTCCGATGCCGATCGGGAGAACATCCTGGAGATCGTCGGAAGCTACCTGCTCGGTGCATGATGGCGATGCCGCGAGAAGCCGCTGAAAAGGGCCGCCAGCAGGCGATCGCGGGCGCGGTGGGGTCCGGATGTACCCGGTCGCGGACTCGGGCCTTCTGTAAAGGCCTCTAAACGATTTACGGGCGAGAGTCGGACCGCTCGCTCCGTCGCACTTTCCGATCCGCGCCGCCGGCCTCGCGCGAGCATCGATGGCGGCACATGTTTTTGTGTCCTCGTTCACAAGACGCCATGCCTCGCGGTCTAGAGACTGCGCGGCATGCCTCAAGCCGCACCCAACAAAGTATCGCTGCCCGATGGCGTAGAGATCTTCCGCGCCGGTAAGCACACCGACGACGCCGGCAACGTCCACGAGTTCACCGAGGCCGATGTGCAGCGCATGGCCGTGGTCTATGACCCCGCCAAGCGCGAAGCGCCGCTGACCGTCGGCCATCCCGAGCACAACCTTCCGGCCTACGGCTGGGTGAAGGGCTTGCGGGCCGAGGGCGGCCGCCTGCTGATGGACACGCACCAGGTCGAGCCGCAGTTCGCGGAAATGTTGCGCGCCGGTCGATTCAAGAAGCGCAGCGCCAGCTTCTATCCCCCGGGTCATCCCAACAACCCCGCTTCGGGCGACTGGTACTTGCGCCACGTCGCCAACTTGGGCGCGCAGCCGCCCGCCATCGCCGGCCTGGCCGACATCCAGTTTTCCGAGGGCGAGGCCGAAGGGCTCGTCCAGTTTTCCGAAGCCACCCCCTCCACTCAACCCTCTCAGGAGCGCAAACACATGGACGAAGAAGAACTGAAGAAGAAGCTCGCAGCAGCCGAAGCCGCAGCCGCTGACGAAAAGACGAAGCGCGAAGCCGCCGAACGCGAGCGCGACGAAGCCACCACGCGCGCTGCCAGCTTCGCCGAGCAGCAGAAGAAGGAGCGCACCGCGAGCTTCACTTCTTTCGCGGAAGCGCAGGTCGAGGCCGGCCGGCTGCTGCCGGCCGACAAGGCGATGGCCGTGGCCACGCTCGAAGCCCTGGCCGATGCCAAGGCCGTCTCGTTCTCGGAAGGCAACACCACGCGCACCGAGTCCCCGCTGGAATGGCTCAAGGGTCTGCTGTCCAACGCGAAGCCGGTGGTCAGCTTCGGCGAGTTCGCACCGGGTCGCGCTGGCACCGAGGGCGCCCAAGCGGGCGCGGCCAAGGGCAAGAGCGACGAGGAGATCGACAAGGCCGCGCATGCCTATGCACGCGAGCACAAGGTGAGCTACGCCGAAGCGGCCCGCGCTGTGGTCGGCTTCACCACTACCGCCAGCTGACGCACACCGCGCTGTCGCTGGACACCTGACACCCAACGAACCGAAGGAATCCATCACCATGATGACCGCCGCCGAGATCCGTCTCAAGCAGAACCCCGTCCTCACCAGCCTGCTGCTCGGCATGGGCCAGGGCACCTATGTCGCCGAGAAGCTGTTCCCGCGCCTGCCGCAGGCGCTCAGCGGCGTCACGCTCGCCCAACTCGGCGACGAGCGCTTCAGGCGCTACAACCTGCGCCGCGCGCCCGGCAGCGCCACCAAGCGCGTGGAGATCAAGTACGACGGCAAGGTCTACACGGTCGACCAGTACGCGGTGGAGGTGCCAATGCCGCGCGAACTGCTGCGCGAGGCTGACGAGTCCAAGAAGCTCAACGTCGGCAACTACCTGGACGTCTCGCAGATCGCGATGTCCACCGCCAACGACATCCTCGGCCTGGACTACGAGCTGGAGGTGGCGGGCGTGGCAACGGACGCAACCAGTTATGCGAGCGGGCACGTCCTTGCCCTGGCGGGCCCGACGAAGTGGAGCGCGGCAACCGGCACGCCGGTCACCGATGTGCGAGCCGCATCGAACATCATCCGCAAGAAGATCGGCAAGAAGCCCAACAAGCTCACGCTCTCGGCCGACGCCTTCACGGCGCTCATCACGAATGCCGAGGTGAAGACCTATCTGCCGAGCACCCAGATGGGACCTGCCACGGTGGACCAGCTGAAGACGATCCTGGACGTGGAAGAGATCCAGGTTGGCGATGCGATCTGGAAGGACGCCAGCGGCACCGGGCAAGACGTCTGGGGCAACAACGCGATCCTCGCCTACGTGCCCAAGATCGGCGGCGGCGGCACGAGCAACGTGAGCCTGGCCGAGCCCGGGTTCGGCTTCACCAACGTGATGGAGGGCCATCCGTTCGCTGAACAGGTGTACTACGAGCCGGGCCTCAAGAGCTGGATCTATGGCGCCACCTACGAGCGCCGGGCCAACGTTGCCTACAACACGGCCGGCTTCCTGTTCCAGAACCCGAAATAACCCCCCGAGAGCAGCAGTGAGCCCCGCGCCAGGCATCGGCCCTGGCGGGGGGCAGGGACTACCCCGTCTCTCCTTCAACCCATTTCAGGATTCAACATGAGCAAGATTGCATTGGTGGCCGTGGCCATGATGGTGGCCGGCGAACGCAAGGTCTTTCAGCCGGGCGAGAAGCTGCCCGAACTCAACGCGCACGACGAAGCTGCGCTGCTGGCATCGAAGTCGATCAAAGACCCCGATCAGGAGGCCCGCGCAGAGGACATCGCGGGGCTGCGTGCCGAACTTGTCGCGCGCGAGTTCCAGGACGAGCGCCAACGCGTCCAGGCCGAGAGAGCCTCGGCACAAGCGGCCGATCCGACTGGCGAAGGTTCCGGGGGCACCTCCGGCATCGGCGAGACGCAGCCCACCGCTGAGCAGCTGCAGACCTCGACGTCCAGCGGCTCCGCCACGGGAGCCGATGCCGGCACCAGCGGCGCAACGCAGCTCACCGGCGCGCTAGGCCAGGCCTCGGCCACCAACGGCGCCGATAACGGTGAGGGCTCGACTGCTGCCGAGGCCAAGCCGTCGACCGACTCCGCATCAAGCGACAAGCCGACCGATGCGGCAGCGCCGTCCCCCGAACCCACCAAGCCCGCTGCGAAGACCAGCGGCAAGAGCCGCAGCTGATCGACTGCCAGCAGCTGACACACGCCCCCTTCACTACAGGAGCACCCAATGGCATCCCAGAACAACACCGGCCTGCAGTTCGACCTGCAGCACGCCATCACGATCGTGGCCACGGCGGCCGTCGCCGCCAACCGTTTCGCCGCTTACGACGGTGGCCACGCCACCAGTGCCGGCGGCGCCAAGGACGCACAGGCCATCTCGCAGTTCGCGGCAGATCCCGGGCAAGCCTTCTCGGCGATCACCAGCTACAGCGGCCTGGTCGAAGCCGGCGCCGCCATCGCGTTCGGTGACTACGTCAAGCCCGCCGCCGATGGCTCGGGCCGTGCGGCCGTGGGCACCGCAGACGACCACTGCGGTCGCGCGCTCGGCGTCGCTGCAGGCGCTGGCGCGCTCTTCGAGTGCCAGCTGGTTCCGCATCGGCATCCGGCAGCCTGATCACGTCCTGGAGCACTGAGCCGTGATCTATGCCACCGTCGCCGACATGATCTCGATGTTCACCGAGAGGGAGCTGATCCAGCTCACCGACCCGATGAGCAATGCCGCGATCGATACGGCGCTGGTCGAGGGTCGTATTGCCGACGCCCAGGGCGTGATCGACGGCTGGATCGGGAAGGTCTACCGGCTGCCACTGCGAGGCTGCGCCCGGCCGCCGGCCACGCCTGGAGATCCCGTCACCTACTCGGTGCCGCCGCAGCTCGTGCGCATTGCCTGCGACATCGCCCGGTTCTACCTCTACAAGGACGTCGCGCCGGACAACGTGATCTACCTGCGCTACAAGGCCGCAGTCGCGGAGCTGCAGGCGATCGCCGAAGGCAAGGCTGGGCTGAGCTGCCCCTTCGGTGGCCTGGCTGGCGACTTGGTCGGCGCCGACGCCCAGGAAGGCTGGGAGGTGCGCCACAGCTTCAGCCCGCGCCAGATCACCGACGACAGCACCCGGGGCTACGCATGACGCCCGGCCAAGAAAACGACTTCCTGCAGGTCGAGCAGCTGCTGGTCGACCGGCTGCGGAGTGCCGTCGCAGGCATGACTCCAGTCGTGCATGTGCTCACCGCAGCAGATCTCTCTGATGTGGCGGAGAACATGCAGCCTACTCCGGCGCTGCACGTGGTCTACCGACCGTTTCGCGTGCTGGAGGCACGCGAAGACGGGCGGCTGTACCGCCTGCAGCACACCTGGCTGGTGGTGTCGGCGACGCGCAACGTGGCCCAGATACCCAGCGGTTCGCCTGCACGGCGCGATGCCAGCAAGTTGATGGCATTGGCCGGCGGCGCCTTGGCCGGGTTTGTTCCGCCGGGCTTCCTGCGCCCTCTGAAAGCCACCACGCCACCCGCACCCGGCCACCACGCCGGCTTCCAGTACCTGCCTCTTGCATTCACGCACGAGACCCTTTTCCACGCACTTTCATAGCTTCGAGGAGCGCATCCATGTCATTGATCAAGACCACGTACAAGCCCGTCTCGCTGGTGGGCCAGTTCTACGCTCGCGCCTACGGAAAACCCGTCCCCCTGATGCCCATCGGCAACGTTCTGACCGCCACGCTCAGCCACACCGAGGAGGTGAAGAAGCAGCAGGACATGACGCGGATCGGCGGCGGTCTGCATTCGCGCTTCAGTCGGGTGACTTCGGCGATGCTGGCCCTCAAGTTGGCCGATATCAACGTGGTGAACCTCACGCGGGCCGTTCTGGGCACCGCCGCCGAGGTCGACGCCGGCAGCGTGACGAACGAGGCGCACAAAGCCTACAAGGGTGGCCTGATCCGTCTGGAAAACCTGTTGCCCAAGACGGTGGTCATCAAGAAGGGTGCGACCCCCGTGACGATGGCGGGCAACTACGAGGTCCGTCCCGAGGGCATCTTCGTTCTGGACGACGCTGTCGGGTTGGCGGACGACGACGACATCACAGTGGACTATGGCCACGCAGCTACTGCCACGATCGAGGCGCTCACGGCTGCAGCGCCTGAGCTGGAGATATCCCTCGGCGGCCTGAACGAAGCCGACTCCGGCAAGCCCGTGGTGATCGATTGCTACCGCGTCTCGCAAAGCGTGGCGAAGCAGCTGTCCTTGATCGGCAGCGACTTTATGAACCTGGATGTCGAAGGCGAGCTGCTCGTTGACCCGACCAAGTCAGGCGAAGGCATCAGCCGTTTCTACCGCGTGCAGTCGGCCTGAGAGCAGCTCAGACGACCCTCCTACACGTCCTCCTCGTGGCCTCAGCCACGTTGGCCCCGCCCGCTGGGTGACATGCCGAGCTGGCGGGGCCTTTTTCTTGTTCGTATCTCTTCGCGCACCTGCTCATGGACAACATCGTCGATATCAAGGTCCGCACCGGTGTCACCGGGAGCGAGGACGTGCGCGACCTGCGCGGCGAACTCGGGCAGCTGGGTGCAACGCTCGATGGCCAGGTCCAGAAGCAGGCCAAGGATGCTGCCCAGGCTTTGGATACGCTTGGAAAGCAAGACGCCGCGATCGCGGGCCTTCGCTCGCTGAAGAACGAATCCGACGCGCTGGCCGTCGACCTGGCGCAGGCCGAGCGCGCCGTCGAGCAGCTCGGCCAGGCGCTGCCGGCATCGAGCGCCGAGATCTCGCGCATGGCGGTCGCCGAGTCCCAGGCGCGCGATGCCCTGCAGGGCGCGCGCGGTGACTTGGACGAACAGCGCCAAGCGTTGGCCAACCTGCGCCAGCAGTACACCGGCACCGCCCGCAGCACCGACGCCTACCGCGAGGCCAATGCGCAGTTGCAGGTCAGCGTGCGCGAGGGGCGGACCTACCTTCGTGAGAAGGAACAGGCCCTACGCGAAGTCACGGCCCAGGCGTCATCGGCTCAGCGTGCCGAGAGCGCACTGGCGGCCGAGCACGCCGCCGCCAGCCAGGCGCTGATCAATGTCCGTGGCCAGGTCGACGCGCAAGCCGCCGCGCTGCGTGCCGCCAGCCAGCAGGCACAGGCATTGGGAGTAGACACTCAAAACCTCGCCGAGGCCGAACGCGCCCTGGCAACGGCCACTCAGCGCGCCGTCGAAGAAGGGCGGGCCTTCGTCAGCATTCAACGGTTGGCTCAGCAGGCGAGCGAAGCCCAGGCCGCCGCCCAACAGCGAGCCCTCGAAGCGGCGAACCAGGCCACAGCTGCAGCACGGGCCTCGGCCGAAGCGCTGCGCACGGCCTATGGCGAGCTGGGCGTGCGCTCGGTCCAGGATTTGCGAGAGGAGATCGCGCGCATTCGCAGCGCCCTGGACGTCGTTGGGAGTACTGCCGGCGTCAGCGGCCGGGAAGTGCAACGGGCTTTCGCTGCTGGTAATGCCCAGATCCGGGAAATGGAGCGGGACGTGCGCGCGGCCACCGGGCAGCTCACGCTGGCAGACCGCGCTGCAGGTCTCTTCAGGAACACGATGGGCCAGTTCGCGGGCGGCTCCCTGCTGGCGGATGCGATCGGCGCCATCGTCAACCGGGTGCGCGACCTGGGCCGCGAATTCGTCGCCTCCAACGTCCAGATGGAGAACATGCGCCGCGGCCTCACAGCGGTGTACGGCAGCGCGCAGGTGGCGGCCTCGCAGATCGAAGTACTTCGCTCGGCAGCGAACCGCTCGGGCATCTCGATGTCCGGCATCGCGGATTCGTTCCTGCGGTTCAACGCCGCCACCCGCAGCGCGAACATCCCGCTGCAGGTCACCAACGACCTCTTTGCCGCTGTCACCCGCGCCGGCGCAACCTTGGGCCTGTCGGGCGAACGCGTGACGCTGGTCCTCGACGCCCTGGGCCAAATGGCCTCCAAGGGCGTGGTGTCGATGGAAGAGCTGCGCCAGCAGCTGGGCGACTCGCTGCCTGGCGCGCTGAGCCTGGCGGCCAAGGGCCTGGGCATCACCGATACGCAGCTCATCAAGTTGGTGGAGAGCGGCAAGCTGGCCACCGAGGATTTCTTCCCCGCGCTCACCAAGGGCCTGCAGCAGATGCAGGGCTCCAGCGACACGCTCACCGGCGCCTGGGGGCGGTTGCTGAACGTGCTGAACCAGACGGCCACGGCGATAGGGGACGCCGGCGGCATGGCCCTCATGACCGCATCGCTGAAGGTGCTGCTCGTGGTGGTGGGCGCAATCGCTGTGCCGCTGCAGGGCTTCATCGAGTTCGTGAACCTGGCCGGGCGCGCCGTGAACGGGTTCTATGAAAGCCTCAAAGGCAACGGCGAGAAGGCGCAGGAGGAGTTCCGCAAGGAAGTGGAAAAGTCGGCCGAGCGGATCGCGTCGCTGCAAAAGACGATCGACGACGCCGTCAACGGCACAGACCAGCAAGCCGCAGCCGTGACGCGCAATGCACAGGCCCAGAGCGCCAGCGCCAGTGCCGTGCTTGCGCATGCGGCGGCACAGGAAAAGTCGGCGCTTGCGACCAACACGGCAGGGGCGGCTTACGTCCAACAGATGGTGCGGCTCTCGGAGAACGCTGCGGCCACCGAGGCCGCCACCAAGGCGGCGGAGAAGCTGCTCAAGGCCAGGCAGGACGAAGGCAAGGCCCTGGTGCTGACGGCCCAGCTAACCGGTGATGCAGGCAAAGCCCTGGATGCCCAGGCGATCGCGGCAACGGCCAACGCCGGTGCATCGGCGACTCTCGCGATGGCGCGCGAGCGCGAGCTGGCCAGCACGCAAGCGGCGATCGCCGCGATCAACGGCCAGCGGGATGCCACCGGGGCACTGTCGGCTGCGAAGCAGGCCCAGCTCGACCAGCTCCAGAACGCGCTGCAGGTTCAGTTGTCCGAGGTGGAGGCCGCGCGCAGCAGCACCCTGGAGATGGAGCGCCAGGCGCTCGCCGCACAAGCGGCCGGCGAGGCCTATGCCGATAACTCGACCAAGGTCGACGCCTACCGTCAGGCCATGGAGAACTCGAACGTCGTGGCCGACGTTCTGCGCCAACGTGTCCTGCTGCAGACCACGGCGCTAGACGAGTTGAAAGACCGCCTTGAAGTCGGCAAGGTCAGCCAGGAACACTACGATGCGGCCGCGCGAGACCTGGCGGCGACGAAGAGCCAGCTCAACAAGGCCACGGGCGACGCGGCCAAGTTCGAGAACCTGTACCGCGATGCCGTCGCGGACAGCGTGGCGGCCACCGACCGCAAGGCCAGGGCCGACTCGGCGCGCCTGTCGGTGGCCGAGGCGCTGGCCAAGGTGCAACAGGCCCATTACGAGACCATGGCGCGCGAGGCCAAGGCTCTGGGCGACGAAGCCCAGGCGACCTACTACACGATCGAGGCGAAGACCAAGCAGATCGAGGCAATCAAGCTGGCCACGCAGATCAAGAACCTGGAGCTGCAGGCGGACAAAGCGGGCATCGAGATCCAGATCGCCGCGCTCAACCCCCAGGACGCCCTCTACGCGCAGAAGAAGCAAGAGCTGGAGATCCGGCTGCAGCTGATCAAGGCTAAGCAGATCGAGGCCAATGCCTCCTCGGAGGTGATCCGTGGCATCGAGAGCGAGATCACGGCGCTGCGAAACCTCAACGCCCAACGCGGTGGCAGCGTCACCGCGATCGACGCGCGCGGGAATGGTCGCAACGGTCCGCCGTCGGGCAATGCCCCTGCACCCGCGCCAGGCCCGAACGGCGAGCAGCGCGACGATCGACGCCCGAGCAACGAACGGCAGCAGTTTTTCACCGGTGGGCCGCAGCAGGAGGCGCCCGAGAAGAGCAAGCCGAACTCCTCGAGCGCCGGAGGTGGTGGCTCGACGTCGGCTCCCGCACCGGCGCCTGCATCGGCACCTGGCAGTCGTTCGGCCGGTACCGACCTGGGCACGCGCACGGGCATTGCCAACTACCTGCGCTCCGCCGGCGTCGACGACGAAGCGACGGCCTGGCGCATCGCGGGCGAGTTCGTCGACGCCAAGGGCGATGTCCCGTATTTCAACAATCCTGGCCAGCGCAAGTACGGTGGGGACGGCAGCACGATGAGCCAGGCCGTCGCGAAGGCGGCCGAGAAGTACAAGGACGCGAAGTTCAAGCAGCAGGACGCCGCAGCGAGTGCGGGCGGTGGAGGTGCAGGTGGAGCAGCTGCACCGGTAGCAGCTCCTGCAGCCGCTGCTGCACCAGCTCCCGCCACCACCTACGTCTCCAACATCACGATCGACGGGATGCGCAAGCGCCTGAACTTCGCCGATCGCAACAGCCAGAACAGCGCTGAGGAACTCCTGCGCCAGCTCGCTGAAGGCAAGGGAGTCGCCCAGTGATCACGCTGACCCTCAAGAACGCACCGCCGGGAACGAACCCGCTGGAGCTGTCCGACCGCCTGCTCTGGACTGACGAGTACGCCTGGAACCCCGTCGTCATCGAGGCCCGCTACGGCACCACCGGCGCGCAGATGGTCCACGTAGGCAAGCGCCAGGCTGGCCAGCCCATCACCCTGGACGGCAAGGAAAGCGCGGCCTGGATCTCCCGGGCCCAGTGCGACCAGTTCAAGGTCTGGGCGGCCATCGCCGGCGCCACGTTCGACCTGCGCCTTCGCGGCGAGGTGAGCACGGTGCTCTTCGTCCAGTTCCAGGCAGACCCGGTGTGGCAGCTGTTGGACAGCGAGCACGTGGGCGAGCACGCCTCAGAGCTTCAGTACATGCCCCTTTTCAAATTCCTCACGGTGTAGACCATGCCCCTACTTGCCGGCGATATCCGCTTTGCCCGATCGGCCAACATGGCCGACGTCCCCGAAGGGGGCGGCCCTCCGTCCGCGCAGCTGCTCACCAGCGGCCGCAGCAACGAAATCCTCCCCGACATCAGCGAAGAGACTCGCACCGTGGGACGCGTGGAGATTTACCAGATCTTCGGCGTCCTGCGGAACACCGACCGCACGCCCTTCATGGGCAGCAACGCCATCCTGGCAGAGCCTCCCGCCGATCCCAACGTCAGCATCACGCTGCTGTCGCTGAAGAACCCGTTCGCCACCCGGGCCGACATCGCCAAGCGCATCGAGTCGGGCATGTCGGCCGGCTCGGAGTGGGCCGGCTACCTGCTGGAGAATCACTTCGCGACCATGCGCAGCATCCAGCTGCTGCAGCGCCCCGGCATGCAGCCGCCGGGCATCGGGCGCACCTTCGTCCTGGTCTACAACGAGGGCCAGGCCGGCGAGCGCCGCCAGCGCGTGCGCATCAAGGCCACCGACACCGTCACGCGCACCTTCACTGAGATCGTCAACGGCCAGCTGGTCGACTTCCAGGCCCAGGTCACCACGGCCGAGCTGTTCGACGGCCTGCAGTACGACTTTCCCGGCTCCCCAGCCACCCGGACCTATGCGCGCGCAGCGGGCAAGACGCTGATGCGCGAGACCGTCTACTCCGACTCCGGCCTGTTCTACAGCGCCAGCCGGCTCACGGTCGCTACCGCCATCAACGACACGTGGATTCGCACCGCCGGCATCTACACGCAGGTGGTGCCCAACAGCCGCTCGGAGGTCGCCTCCGTCGACCAGCAGCCGGCCGCGCGCCGCACCATCACTCTGGCCGAAACGCCGCGCCGTGTTGAGGTCGGCATCACGCCTCACACGCAGCGCTTCAAGATCGACGAAGCCAACCAGGGCAACGTCTACGTCTTCCAGTGCAAGCCGCTGCCCGAGCCCGGCACCATCTTCATCGACTACTGGAGCCTGGGCCAGCGCTACACCCTCGTCGACGACGCGTCGGGCGCGTTCACCGGCCAGGGCGCCGGCGCGGCCAGCTACCTGACGGGCGTACTCAACGTGACGCTCAAGGCCGTGCCCGACATCGGCACCAGCATCTGCCTGAGCCACGGCGCACGCACCTCCTATGTCGATCGCTCCAGCCAGGGCGCCTCGGTGCGCCCTCCGGAGTACGCCTGGATGATCGAGGGCGACAGCGAGGACGATCGCATCGTCCCCGGCTCGCTGAGCATCGGCTACACCAGCGCCGGTGTCGTGCGCACCGTCACTGACAACGGGGTCGGCCAGCTCACCGGCGCTGCGACCGGCGTGGTGGACTACCCCAGCCGTACCGTGCTGCTGCGCCCCAACTTCATGCCCGATGCCGGGGCGAACCTGGCCATCGATTGCCAGCTGGAGGCTCTGCAGACCGAGATCCTGGCCG
>Ga0102593_1001039_pt1 | contig 31617 bp, 30 predicted proteins | sample AraplaCol_mMS_r2_2_FD_76862 | JGI IMG/M metagenome (GOLD analysis project Ga0102593, IMG submission 76862) | Arabidopsis root microbial communities from North Carolina, USA - plate scrape MF_Col_mMS_r2 (SPADES assembly) (version 2) | ecosystem: Host-associated > Plants > Roots > Endosphere...
GTGTACGGCCGCATCTGCAGGGCCGCATCGAATTCGACAGGGTCACCTTCCGCTACGGCCCGGACAGCGCGCCGGCGCTCGACAATGTCTCCTTCGCCATTCCGGCGGGCTGCTTGTTCGGGGTGGTCGGCAAGAGCGGCTCGGGCAAGACGACGATCACAAGGCTCATCCAGGGCCTCTATCAGAGCCAGGAAGGCCTCGTGCGCATGGATGGCTATGACAGCCGCGAGATCGACCTCGTGCATCTGAGAACGAGCATCGGCGTCGTGCTGCAGGATAGTTTCCTGTTTCGCGGCTCGGTGCGCGAGAATATTGCCGCCGCCAAGCCTGATGCCAGCATCGAGGAGATCATGGAAGTCGCCCGCATCGCCGGCGCCGAGGAGTTCATCGAGCGCCTGCCGCGCGGCTTTGACACGATGCTGGAGGAAAACGCCTCCAACCTTTCAGGCGGCCAGAAGCAGCGGCTTGCCATTGCCCGCGCGCTTATCACCGATCCGAAGCTGTTGATCTTCGACGAGGCGACGAGCGCGCTTGATCCCGACAGTGAGGCGATCATCCGCGAGAATCTGAGCCGCATCGCCGCCGGCCGCACCGTCGTCATCGTCTCGCACCGGCTTTCGACGCTCGTCGATGCCGATGCCATTCTCGTCATCGACCGTGGCAAGGTCGCCGATATCGGCCGGCACGATCAGCTTGTATCGCGCTGCATGACCTATCGCCACCTGTGGTCCCAGCAGATGAGGCAGGTCGCATGAACGCGCACACCAGAAAACCCAGCGAGAACCTGCCGGTCCCTTCAGACAAGGCTCCCTCAGACAAGGCGCCCACGGGCAAGGGAAGGGAACTGACCGCCCGCCCGCCGCTGCCGCCGGCAATTGCCGAATTCCAATCCGATGCCGTCGAGCTCGAGGAACGTGCGCCGCCCAGAGTTGCGCGCATGACGCTCTATTGCGTAACCGCGCTGATTGCTTCGGCGATCACCTGGGCCTCGGTCTCCTCGATCGACGAGGTGGTGATCGCGCCCGGCAAGCTCGTCACCACCCAGCCGACCATCGTCGTCCAGCCGCTCGAAACCTCGATCATCCGCACGATCGAGGTGAAGGCCGGCGAGGTCGTGCATACCGGTCAGACGCTCGCGACCCTCGACGCCACCTTCAGCCAGGCCGATGTCGACCAGCAGCAGGCGAAATTCTCCGCGCTCGACGCCCAGGTGAGGCGCATCGAGGCCGAGCTTGCCGGCGACGACTATACGAAGATGGCGGGAGATACGCCCGACCAGATGCTGCAGGCGCAGCTCTTCGGCCAGCGACGCGCCTTCTACGTGGCGCAGCTGCAGAATTTCGATCAGCAGATCGCCGGCCAATCGGCCGCTCTTGTGGCGAGCAAAAACCAGGAGGCGGTGCTCAATGACCGACGTGATGGGCTCTCACAGATCGAAGCAGCGCGCGAGAGGCTCTATGACAACCAGAGCGGTTCGCTAATCACGCTGCTCGGTTCGCGCGACGCCCGCCTCGACGTCGAATCCGATCTGACAGCCGTCCGCGGCCGGGCCGACGAGGCCGCACACTCCTATGCCAAGCTGACGGCGGACCGGCAGGCCTTCATCGAGGATTTCCGCCGGGCGGCGATGGAGCAATTAGTGGAGCTGCGCGGCCAGCGTGACATGGCGGACGAGGAACTAAAGAAGATGGCACTGCGCCGCAACATGGTCGTGCTGACGGCTCCGGCCGATTCCGTCGTGCTCGACCTGGCGCAGCGCTCGGTCGGTTCGGTGGTGCGGGAGGCGGAGCCGGTGGTCACACTCGTGCCCATTAACGTGCCGCTGGAAGCGGAAGTCTCGATCAACACGCGCGATATCGGCCGGGTGGCCGTCGGCAAGGAAGCCCGTATCAAGCTCGACGCCTATCCGTTCCAGAAATACGGAACCGCGACAGGCGAGGTGAGGACCATCAGCCAGGACACCTTCCTAACCGGCCAACAGGAGCAGACCGCCACCTCCGGCCAGCCGGCCGCCCCCTTTTTCAAGGCGCGGATCCTGCTTGCCGATACCCGGCTGAATGCCACAGATGTGCCGGTGCGACTGCTTCCCGGCATGACTGTGACCACCGAAATCAAGGTCGGCAACCGCACGGTGATCTCCTATTTCCTTTATCCGCTGCTGCGTGGCCTCGACAACGCAATACGCGAACCTTAGGACGTGATGGATCAGTCTCCCCGGACTGGGATCTCGAGTAAGATTCAAGGCAGAAATTTCGCGTCTCAAAGCCGCGGCCTGTCGCGCCCGCATGTTCGTGAAGTCGGATCTGCCCGGCTTCCGGCGTTAACTTCGATCGATTGGGAATGAGTGTCGCAATGATTTACGACGTCTGCATTATAGGCGGCGGCATAGTTGGTCTTGCCACCGCCATGGCCGTTCTGGAAAAGCGGCCCGGTGCAAGTGTAGTTCTCCTTGAAAAAGAGCCTGGCTTGGCCGTCCACCAGACAGGGCACAACAGCGGCGTCATCCACGCGGGAATCTACTATGCGCCAGGCAGCTTGAAAGCGCGCCTTTGTCGGGAGGGGGCCGATGCCATCAAGGCGTTCTGCAGGGAGAAGAGTGTACCTTATGAACAATGCGGAAAACTGGTGGTTGCCACCAACGAGCTCGAACACCGCCGCCTGAAGGACCTGGCCGAACGGGCAAAGATCAACAACATCGATATCGAATGGCTCGATCGGAATACGCTGAAACAACGCGAGCCCATGGTCGAAGGCGTCGCGGCAATTTTCGTTCGGGCGACGGGTATCGTCGACTACAAGGCTGTGTGCGTCGCCATGGGCGCTCATCTGACCGCTCAGGGCGTGGAAATCGAATTGAATACGCAGGTTTCCGCGATCCGAGAAACCTCGGATCTCGTCGAGATTGCAGCGGGTGAGCGTCAATGGCGGGCCAGACAGCTGATCGCCTGCGCCGGTCTGCAGTCCGACCGCATCGCCAAACTTGCGGGCCTCAAGATCGATCATCAGATCATACCGTTCAGGGGCGAATATTTCCGCCTGCCGCCGTCGCGGAATGGACTGGTCAGGCACCTGATCTATCCGGTGCCCGATCCGTCGCTTCCATTCCTTGGCATTCATGTCACCAAGATGATCGACGGCAGCCTTACCGTCGGACCCAATGCGGTTCTGGGAATGGCGCGCGAGGGGTATCCGAAATTCAGCATAAACATCTGGGATCTCCGCGAGTGTCTCTCGTTTCCCGGCCTATGGCGACTTCTCTGGAAAAACGCAGGCGCCTCCGTGCGCGAGTTCAGGGACTCGCTGTGGCGGACAAACTATCTGGAAGCGTGCCGCAAATACTGCCCGTCGCTGACACTCGAAGACCTTCAGCCGATGGAAGCGGGCATCAGGGCCCAGGCCGTGATGCGGGACGGGCGTCTGGAGCATGATTTTCTGTTCCTAAAGACGGGTCGCATGCTGCACGTCTGCAATGCGCCGTCGCCGGCAGCCACGTCGTCGATCCCGATCGGCCGGGATATCGCCGACAGGTGCTTTTCCGCCGGCTGAAGAAACCGTGAGGGAAACCGGATGACGTTCAAGACAAGATTTCTCGACATCGGGATGAACGATGCCGGTCGCTCCGACCGCGGAGCCAGCAGGAGGACGAACTCGTTCCAGGTCAGGACTGGATAGGGGGATCTTGCATTAGCTTCGATGCGACCGGCGCCATGCCGCTTGTCCGGCTCCGGGTGGCAGCCTCTTTCGTTTCTTCATTCTGCCGCCGGCGAAAGGGGCTGGTCCGGTTCGATGAAGTCGTTCTGCCAAGCCTTATGTCCTCGCCAGACGTTTGTCAGTTCTGCTCGATTGCCCGAGCGGTAGGGCATCCCTGCCTGTTGTCCCGATTCAGTAGGCTGGTACCCACGCCAGTGACAACAACTATTCTCGCTTCCTTCCCTCGATGGCGTTCCCTACAATCTGCCTGTTCTCCCGCCCTGGAAATGAGGTTTTCATGAGCACGCTTACCCGCTTCTCCGTTCAGCCGCTCTCGACCATGACCCGCCGTCTTGCCGATGTCGCCTCCGCTCGTCGCGAACCCGATCTGGTCATCCAGGGCGCGCGCGTCTTGTCCACCTATTCGGAGCGCTTTCTCGAAGGACGGGAAGTCTGGATTTCGGGTGGCCGCATTGCTGCCGTGAAGCCGGCTGGTAGCTACAGGGGCGGGAGCGCTAAGCTCTACGACGCCAAGGGCGGCATCATCGCCCCCGGCCTGGTCGATCCGCATATCCATATCGAATCCTCGATGGTGACGGCCTGCGCCTATGCCGAAGCGGCCCTCCTCAACGGCACGACGACGATCTTCTGCGACAGCCACGAGATCGGAAACGTCATGGACGTCGACGGCGTCGAGGCCATGCTCGAGGATGCACGGCAGGCGCCGCTATCCATCTTCCTGACCGTGCCGAGCACCGTGCCGGCGACGACGCCGGATCTGGAAACAGCCGGCGGCGACCTGACGCCGGACAAGATCGCCGCCCTGTTCGACAAATGGCCAGAAGCAGTGGCTCTTGGTGAGAAAATGGATTTCGTCCCGGTCGCGATGGGCGACGAGCGCAGCCATGCGATCCTGGCTGCGGCACTCGAGCGCGGCAGGCCGGTGTCGGGTCATGTCTACGGGCGAGAGTTCGTTGCCGCCTATGCGGCATCCGGTGTCACCGACACGCATGAAGCCATCGACCGCGACATTGCCGACGACCTCCTGGAAGCCGGCCTGTGGATCTTCCTGCGCGGCGGCCCACCGACGACGCCTTGGCATTCGCTACCGCAGGCGATCAAGACGATCACCGAGCTCGGCGCTTCCCACAAGCGCGTCGCCGTCTGCACCGACGATCGTGATGCGGAAGACCTGCTCGCCTTCGGCCTCGACTGGGTGACGCGCGAAGCCGTGAAATACGGCATGAGGCCGGAACAGGCCTGGGCGATGGGTTCGCTGCACGGTGCGACGCGGTTCGGCATGGAAGGCGAAATCGGCGGTCTGGGTGGCGGACGCCGCGCCGACCTGGTGCTTCTCAGCGACGACCTTACGCCGGTCAGTACCTGGTATGGTGGCGAGCTCGTCGTCGACGGCAAGAAGATCACGCCGATCCTCGACGAAGCCCTGTCGAAACCATACCGCTATCCGGATACCGCCTACCACACGGTCAAGCTGCCAAAAAATCTCAAGCTGACACCGGACCTGCCGACGGAGACGGTCGTCGCTCATACGATCAAGACGGAGCTGCCTGGCATTACGCTGGGCCATGTCACCGTCACGCTGGAACCGGCCAATGACTGGCAGGCGCATTTCGACAGGCACGACCTCTGCTTCGTGACGGTGGTGGAGCGTCATGGCAAGTCTGCCGGCAATATCGCCCACGGACTGCTCAACGGCTTCGGGCTCAGACAAGGCGCGGTCGCATCCTCGGTCGGCCACGACAGCCACAACATTATCGTCGCCGGCACCAATGCAGCGGACATGCAGGTGGCGCTCGACGCGATCGAAGAAAAGCAGGGTGGCGTCTGTGTCGTGATGGACGGCAAGGTGACGGCCATGGTGCCACTGCCGATCGCCGGGCTTTTGTCCGACAAGCGCGTGCACCAGGTCGCGGACGAGGTAAAGGCCTTGAAGCTCGAATGGGAAAAGGCAGGCTGCACCATCGCCTATATGGGCTTCAACCTCATCCCGCTGTCGGTCATCCCGGCAATCCGGATAACCGACAAGGGTCTGGTGCTGGTGCCGCAAATGGTGATCTCGCCGCTCTTCGAAAAGACCTGACCGCCGGCAATCCGATGGTGAAAGAGGTGCGGATCCTTCGCTGCGACGGGGCAAGAAAACCTAACTCGTCGCTAGCAAACCGCCATCAGTAAGGTTACGTATCGAGCGCACGTTGTTTGGCAGTAGAGATCAACTCCTTGAAGTGCGCAGCAATCCTACCTTCGCGGCTAGCGTCCTCCGCTTCCCAACCGAACTTCCACGCGTCGTGACGCGCAAGCCAATCCCCGAGGGCACTGGTATCACCAGTAGGCATCCTATGGGCGGCGAGGTATGGGTTTTCGTGAGCCTTCAGGCCGAGCACCCGCGCCCTTGAGCCTGCTTCCTGTAAATCGATCAGCTCTTCAATCGTCATACGCGATCCCCCACGATGTCGGCGAGGGTAACATCGCAGTCCGCGCATGCAAGAGAATGCTAATTAATGGGTTAATTTGGGACAGTTGCCAGCTCGCGGCTGCGCCAGCACGTGGGCATCCGTGTAGGCAATGCCCATGCTGAAAATACCATGTCGGTCAATCATTGTCATGACTTCGTCGTGGCGACGATCGCTCCGCGCTGAGCGGCAAGGAAATCCGCCGGAGCGGATCAAGCGACACGAGCGCATCCTGAAGAACAAAGCCGATCTTTTCGCCACGCAGGCGTCGCCAGTCCCTTTCGCCAAAATTGCCGCTACAGCCCTCCGACAACCTTTTACGGGACGCAACTCAGCGTGCGGAATGGTCGTTCCAGTGGGCCACGGGCAGCAGCCAGAATGAGGTGTCCTGCTGGACGAATGTCAGGGGCCACATCAGCATATTAAGCAGAATGGCACCCGGGACGACGAGCGGTGTCGGTCCGTATCGGCCAAACAATTCTTCCAACCGCGGGGGCGCATAAGATCCATGATCAGCCTCCCGGGGGAAGCAGCCGACCGGTTTGCAGCGTGGTGGAACCCAGACGGGCATGGCGGGAGGGGGACAACAGGTCGATGATCGATCGAGCATGCCTATAGATAAAACACCATGTCCTCCAGTTGACGCGAAACGCTTTTTGACGATACGGCAGGCGATAGCGTGAACGGCGGATGGTCGGTCCATGGAGCGGAGCTGCGGAGCATGGGTTTGAAACGGGCGGTGGATTTTTTGCTGGCTTTGATTGCGTCGGTGATCCTGCTCCTTCCAATCCTCATCGTCGCTCTTTGTGTTCGCCTTACCTCGCCGGGACCAATCCTTTATTGGTCAAAACGTGTCGGCCGTTTCAATCAGATCTTTTTGATGCCAAAGTTTCGCAGCATGCGCGTCGACACGCCGACGGTTGCCACGCATCTGCTTGAAAACCCGGATCGGTTTCTGACGCCCATCGGCTCGTTTCTACGCAAATCCAGCCTCGATGAACTGCCGCAGCTCTGGTGCATTCTCGAGGGGAAGATGAGTTTCGTCGGCCCACGGCCGGCACTCTACAATCAATACGACCTAATAGAATTGCGGACGGCCCATGGCGTCGACAAGCTCTTGCCCGGATTGACGGGATGGGCGCAGATCAACGGACGTGACGAATTGCCGATTCCGGAGAAGGTTAAATTCGATATCGAATATCTCGAACGTCGCTCGCTCGGCCTCGACATAAGCATCCTGTTTATGACGGCCGAGAAGGTAATCCGCCGTAAGGGAATAAGGCATTAAGCTACCTACTTCTGATAGATAAGCAGTGCGGAAGACCTTGGTTTCCGATTATTTCAGTTGCGCTCGTTGCAGAAAATGACAAGAAGGTGGTGTCGATCGATCTGCGAAACGCTGGTAAGCAATGCCTGAAAATACCCCCGCTGAGACATCGCGCTCAGGATGGTTCTTAAAGCCGATGCAAGCGCTCGTCGCCCCTCTGTTGGCGATGCCGCGGGTTGCCAAACGTGCTCTGGCTTTGCTGGTGGATTCCAGCTTTTGCGTTATAACGATCTGGCTGGCCTATTGCTTCCGCCTCAACGAATGGACGGTACTAACCGGCGTCCAGTGGTTGCCGGTCTTCGTTTCCTTGTGCATGGCACTTCCCATTTTCATCGTCATGGGCATGTATCGGGCGATCTTTCGTTATGCCAATATGGCTGCTTTCATTACTGTTCTGAAGGCGATTGCGATCTACGGCTTTGCCTTCATGACGATATTTACCGCCCTCAGTGTGCCGGGCGTTCCGAGAACCGTCGGCATCCTCCAGCCCTTCCTGCTGTTGATTGCGATCGGGCTGTCGAGGCTGGGTATCCGCTACTGGCTCGGGGATGCCTACCAGCGGATCCTCCACAAGAATATGCTCGCCAAGGTGTTGATCTATGGGGCGGGGAAGGCCGGGCGGCAACTGGCGGCTGCCTTGATGAACAGCGCCGAACTCAATGTCGTCGGCTATCTGGATGATGATCCGCGTCTCAAGGGCGGCGTCATGGGTGGTTTGCCGATCTATGACCCCTCGGATCTTCCGGTGCTTGCCGAAGCTCTTGGCGTCCACAATGTACTTCTTGCTCTTCCATCCGCATCGCGACAGCGTCGCAACGAAATCCTGGAGCACATCCGCAAAGCCAGGGTCAATGTTCGTACATTGCCCGATCTCACGGCCCTGGCTCAGGGACGCATCGCCGTCTCCGACATCCGCGAGCTGGAGATCGAAGATCTGCTGGGGAGAGAAGCGGTCGCGCCGCGGCAGGAGTTGCTCGACAAGGCGATGCGTAAAAAGGTGGTTATGGTCACGGGTGCTGGTGGCTCGATCGGCGGCGAGTTGTGCCGCCAGATTCTACGCAACGAGCCTTCCACCCTGATCCTCCTCGATCAGAACGAGTTTGCGCTTTATAATATCCATGCCGAATTGCAGAAGCTGGCCGAGCTGTACAGACAAGAAGATCTGCAGATCGTCCCAATTCTTTGTTCCGTTCGCGACCAGGATCGCATGGAACATATCATGCAGAGCTGGCGACCTCACACGCTCTATCATGCAGCCGCTTACAAGCATGTGCCCCTTGTCGAACATAATGCCGTGGAAGGCATCAAGAACAATGTCATGGGTACGCTGGTCACGGCGCGCGCGGCCAATAAATGCGGCGTTTCGAATTTCGTGCTGATCAGTACAGACAAGGCCGTGCGTCCCACGAACGTGATGGGGGCCAGCAAGAGACTGGCGGAGATGGTTCTGCAGGCGCTCGCAGCGGAGTCTACGACCGACAGAATGCGAACCAATTTTTCCATGGTCCGCTTTGGGAATGTACTCGGTTCGTCCGGATCCGTCGTGCCGCTTTTCAGGCAGCAGATCAAGGAAGGCGGCCCCGTTACCCTGACACATCCTGAGATAACCCGCTACTTCATGACCATTTCGGAAGCCTCGCAACTCGTCATCCAGGCTGGCGCGATGGCCGAGGGTGGAGATGTTTTCCTGCTCGACATGGGAGAACCCGTGCGCATCGCCGATCTCGCCCGCAAGATGGTAGAGCTTTCCGGGCTGACCCTCCGCGACGATGACAATCCTGAAGGAGATATCGAGCTTTCCGTTACCGGCCTCAGGCCCGGCGAGAAGCTCTACGAAGAACTTTTGATCGGCGACAACCCTGAAACAACCGAACATCCTCGCATTATGAAGGCGCGCGAGGATTTCCTCTTCTGGCCGGAGCTTTCGAAAAAGCTCAACTCGCTCAATGCGGTATTGGATCGGAACGATATGGTCGCGGCACGCGCGATGTTGGCGGAGCTCGTCTCCGGCTATTCCTCAACCGGTGAAGTCTCGGATCTGGCCTTCACCGGCGCCGAAACCAATACGGCGGCCTGAGACGTCAGGGCCTGCAGACGTTAGCTCCGAACGACAGGCGCAAACCGTGTGCTGCCGCGGTCCACACAAATAAGGGCGACCAAATAGGCGAAGATCGGATCCAGAGCCTTCTGATTGAACATGATGCCAAAGCTGCCGGTTATGACGTAGCTGCTGAGGAGCAGAAGAGCGAGCGCAATGGCGAGATCCCGACCCGGTCCGGGTTCTTTTCTCCACGCGCCTATCACGGGCGTCAGGAGCATCAGCGAAAGCGCCGCAATGCCGAAAACGCCGGCGTCGATTCCCGCGGTCAAAAAACCGTTGTGGACATGCGAGAAGGGCAGCTGTGGCCTGATACTATCGGGCAGCTCTGCCAAAACCGAAGTCATCCGGTTTTGCGGGCCATAACCAGTCAAGGGGTCCTTGCGGATTGCTGATAGTGCACCTTTGTACAAAGCGAACCGCGCACTGAGCGACGTGATCTCGCCGTCACTGCGTTCGAGCGTTGTCAGATCTCCTTGGAGCGCTTCAATGCGATCGAGGATCTGGCCGCTACCCAGAGTGATAAGTCCCGCTAACAGCAAGGAGCCGGTAATGGCGAGGCTGCGCAAACTCAGATGGAAGCTGTGTTTGCGAAAATACCAGAAAAAAATGACGATATGGACGGGAATGACCAGCCAGGCCGAGCGCGTTCCGGAGAGCAGAACGCAGCCTAGACCGGCGGCATATCCCAATATCGCAATTCTTTGCTCCACGCTTCTCGGAGATTGAACGTTGAGAAGCGCAATGCCGCCGAAAAGAACGCCTATGATCCCCAGCAGTGCAGCGTTCGAAGTCCCAGCTTCTGCCCTGGACATCAGAAACATGATCTGCAGGAGACTGAAGACAAAGGTGACGATCATGCCGATGCCTGCGCCGAGGATAAAGAGCGGCAAGAGACGGCCATCGGGAGATTGGCGCATCCGCGGCAATATCAGCCAGACCGAAAAGAAAGGCAGGAGCCGGAATATCCAGTCCAGTTCTTCGGAGTAAGGCGGATTGATGAATATGCTGGCGATCATCACCAGCGGGTAGATCGACATGCCAATGGCAACCAGCCGGTCGGATCTCGACATGTTCAAAGCGAGGCGGCCCGTGGCCAGACCGTAGAGGCCCCACACCATCGACGCGAGGAGGATGAAGGAGTTAAAGTTCGGCGAAAGTCCGGGAAGGATTGCAAAGGCAAAGACCGCAATGCGGTTGTTTCGGTCGAGCGCACCTCCCGCCCCATTTCCGGGATCGAGAACCGCCATCTTGAGTTGTTTAAAATAATTCACTATGCCGGCCCTGACAGTGTCGATACTGCCTCGCTAAGGATCGTGAAGACGGCTGTCAAGTCGCGATGAGGGCACAATCCATGGCTTTATTCAACGTGGTATTCAGGCAACAGGCCGTTCTGGACAGACATGGTTCTATTCGACGATCGGCGGCAAACGGATACGGCAGGGAAGGCCGCCTTCAACGGAAAACACGTTTGAGGTGCGGGCTTGATTTGAACGTTTGATCACGATCAGCCGGCGAGCGTTCCGCGGGAAGAGAAGGCGCCAACATCGGGATCAGCAGAGCCAATCGAAAGAACCGATGCAGCATTTCGTTGACGTGAAGTGTCTGCCGCTATCGCCAATATTTGCGTGTCGAACCTTCCGCCGATGATCGACCGAAGAGATAGCCGAGCCCGAATGCCACAATGCCGGTGGTGAGCAACAGTGCGCTTGCGGTGTGCGGGTGCTCTCTAACGCCGGAAACGACGGCATAAGCCTCGCGCTGCACCTCTTTGGCTGCCGACTTCGCGGCCTTGGTCAATCCCTCCGGCTGCTCGGTGGGCGTTCCGGTGAATCCGGCATTCAAGTTCTGTTTGTCGACCATTTCGGGGACCTTTCTGAGGTTGGCGCGAGGCGGAAAGTTCAATCCTGCTCGCGTGTGCCGGGGGAGGCTTCGCGTTGATCCGCGTCTTCGAGATCCGTCTTGACGAGGAATGCATCGGTATGTTCGCGCGAGGCCTCTCGCAGGGCTGCGAGATTTGGAGGATTGTCGGCCGCGCCCTGCTGGGCGTCGAGTTCATGTTCGGCCAGGGTCCAATGATGCCGATGCTTTCCTTCCGGCCTCCCTTCCTTCTCCCACAGGGAGTGTGCCCTTTTCCGGATCTCCTCCTCGCGGGTGGTTGGCGGCAACCCGCCGCTCTTCCTGTCGATTTGGTTTGCGGCTCGCCGAGCCACCTTCTGTCCGCGTGCGTCCGAAGCGGGTGGAGCTTTCGGCCGCCCGTCGTCGATCGTACTTTCGCTTATCTTGCGTCGTGCTGGGTTTTTCATGACCATCTCCTTGGGGATTTCAACCAACTCGACGGATCTAAGTTCCAAACAAAGAGTGTCACGGCACAAAGATCGGGCTTCTGATTTCGCAAGGCTCATGCCGTTCACCAGCGCTTTTGAAGCGCAATCATTGCTCGATCCCCAGGCCCAGACTGAAATTCTCAATTCGCGAAGCGCTGAATCACGAGATGTGGCGCTATACCCTCACTCACCCGCAGCACGTCTTGGCAAGGCCATATAACTGATATACTAGTATGCCAACAAGCATCGACGCCCGGTATCGTTATGTCGCAAGCATCAGAAACCGAAGTCTTGGTAGTCCCGACGTCGCAGGAGGTTGGCGGCAGGCTGCGCCGCATCACCACGGCCGGCGCCATCTACGATCGTCTCTATGCCGACATCGTGTCGCTACGGATGCCGCCTGGCATGCTGCTGCAGGAAAAGCGGATTGCCGATGATTTCGGCGTCAGCCGCACACCGGTGCGTGAGGCGCTGCTCAGGCTTTCCGAAGGTGGACTGGTCGATATCTATCCGCAATCGGGCACGGTCGTCTCGCGGGTGCCGGTCTCGGCGATCCCCGAGGCGGTCGTTGTGCGCAAGGCGCTCGAAGGCACGACCGTCGAGACTGCGGCCCTGACCGCGACTGCCGCAGACATCGCCCGTCTCGATACCATCATCGCCCGGCAGCGGTCGCACGCCGCGACCAACAATGCCTCGAGCTTCCACGAGGAGGATGAGGCCTTCCACGAGGCGATCGCGCAGATATCAGGTTATCCCGGCATCTGGGCAATCCTGAAAACGGTCAAGGTGCAGATCGATAGGGCACGGCGGCTGACGCTGCCGGTGCTTGGGCGCATGGACAACGTGGTGCACGAACACATCATTATCCGCGATGCGCTCGCCGCTCACGATGCGGCGGCTGCACGCAGCGCAATGATCCATCACTTAAGCGCCGTCATTCCCGATGTCGACGAACTGCGCGCGCGTTACCCCGATTACTTCTGCTGACGGCAGGCCAACACGAAACGAAAGACCAGGGAAGGAAGAAGGATGCGACAAGGTTGGAGATGGTTCGGGCCGGAAGCGCCGGTGACGCTGGATGACGTCCGTCAGACGGGCGCCACCAATATCGTCTCTTCGCTGCATCAGGTGCCGATCGGCAGGGCCTGGACCGAGAAGGAAGTGCGCGAACGCCAGTCTCTGATCGAGACGACGCCGGGGGACCGCTCGCCACTCGTCTGGTCGGTCGTTGAGAGCATCCCGATTCCCGACGCGGTCAAGCGCAAGGGCGGGGAGGCGAAGGCCGAAATCGAGGCGTGGGTCGCCAGCCTCGAAGCGGTCGCCGCCTGCGGCATTCCGATCGTCTGCTATAATTTCATGCCGGTGGTGGACTGGACCCGCACCGAACTCGATTTCGTGACACCGACGGGCGCCACCGCCATGCGTTTCGATCACGAGCGCTTCGCAGCCTTCGATCTCTTCATTCTGGAACGGCCAGATGCGGCGCAGCACTATTCCGCGGAAGACCGGGAAAGGGCGCGTATCGTCTTCGAGGCGATGACGGACGACGAGGTCGCCGACATCACCCGCATCATCACCTCGGCTCTACCGGGGTCGACCACCGAACCTCTGACCATACCGGCGTTCCGGGAAAAGCTGGTCGCTTATAGCGGTATCGATGCCGCAAGATTGCGTCGGCACCTGATCGAATTCCTGGAGGCGGTGACGCCGGCTGCCGAAGCGCGCGGCGTCAAGCTGACGCTGCATCCCGATGATCCGCCGCGCTCGCTGTTCGGCCTGCCGCGCATCGCCTCGACGGCCGATGATTATGCCGCGCTCTTCGATGCGGTGCCATCGGCGGCAAACGGCATGTGTTATTGCACCGGCAGTCTCGGCGTGCGCGCCGAGAACGACCTGCCGGCGATCGCACGGCGCTTCGCCTCGCGCATCCACTTTGCCCATCTGCGCGCCACGACACGCGAGGGCGACGGCCGAACGTTCCATGAAAGCGCGCATCTGGAAGGCGACGTCGACATGGTCGCGGTGCTTCGGGAACTGGTCGCGGAAGACCGCCACCGCGGCACACAAGACACCATCGTCTTCCGCTCGGATCATGGCCACCGCATGCTTGACGATCTCGACAAGGTCGTCACCCCAGGCTACCCCGCCATCGGCCGCATGCGCGGCCTCGCCGAACTGCGCGGTATCCTGCATGCTCTGGGCGCGCCGCCGACCTGAGGGTGTCCTCGAACGGCATCGACTGACCTTGGCGAATTGGGCTGCTGCGGAGCAAGCTTCTTCCCGCGCCCGCACCGGCTCGCTCGTAAGAAAAAATCATCGCGCTCTGAAGCCCGAGCGATGCTTCAGAGCGCGCAACCCTTCAAGAAAAGATCGGCGCACATCTTCGCCCGCGCCTGTATTGCTTCGATCGTCGGCGGTGGCTCCTGACGCAGGATCGCCGCGCGCTGCGGTTCCATGGCCATCATCCCGCGCAGCATGCCGCAGGCTAAATGCGGATCCTCGAGCGCAATGAGGCCGCGGTCGACCTGCCGGCGCAGCCAGTCCTCCATCAGCGCATTGGTGCGTAGGATCGCCTGTTCGTAGAAGGACGTGGCGATTTCAGGGAAGCGGTCCGACTCGCCGATGACGAGGCGCATGATGGTGACCGTATCTTCAGAAAGCGACAGCATGCCGTAAGCCATCAGCATACGTTCCAGCCCATCTCTCAGATCGGCATTGGCGAGCATCGGGGGATCGAGCGCGAGCAGGAAACCGACGATACGCTCTGAGATCATGCTGGCAAAGAGATCGGCCTTGGTCGGAAACAGCCGATAGAGGGTCTTTGTGGAAACACCAGCCTCCTGGGCGATCGTGGCGATGCTTGCCGCCGCGTATCCATTCTCGTGAAACTGGGTATTTGCCGCCTTGATGATCAGGCCCCTGGTGTCGTCGTCACAGCGCAACTGCGGCCTTCCGCGCGGCCTTCTCTCAATTTGTTGATTTTGGACCATGATGATTTTCCAAATTCCTATTGACATCCATTTTATAGTGCATATTTTGGAAAATATCAAGTTTCCTAAATAGGATTTCACTTGAATTCAGAGGCCGCAGCCCAAGAGACGGCGACCCGTCATCCGGAGAAAGACAATGACTACCAAGAAGCTGCGTGCCTTGAACAACAATAACGCCGTCGAAACCGTTGCCGAAGCCGCTCCCGCGAGCCTGGACGCCGGCAAGCCACCGCTCATCGCTGAGGCCGCTACCCCCATTGCCGAGGAAAAGCCCGCCCGCAAGCGTGGCGGCCGCTCCTTGCTTCTCGGCGCCACCGCGCTCGTGCTGATCGCCGCCGGCGCCTATTACGGCCATGATTACTGGACAGTCGGGCGTTTCCATATCTCGACCGACGACGCCTATGTGAAAGCCGACAGCAGCACCATCGCCCCCAAGGTTTCGGGCTATCTCGCCGAGGTCCTCGTCATGGACAACGAGACCGTCAAGGCCGGCCAGCCGCTCGCCCGCATCGATGACCGCGACTTCAAGGCAGCCATTGATCAGGCAAAGGCCGATGTCGCAGCCGGGGAAGCCACCGTCAACGCCAAGCAGGCTTCGCTCGATATCCAGCAGTCCACGATTGCCGCCGCCCGCGCGACCGTCGACGTCGACCGCGCCAACGAGACCTTTGCCGAGCAGAACAACAAGCGCTATTCGAACCTTGCCACCAGCGGTTACGCCCCCGTCCAGACGGCGCAGCAGGCCGCCTCGCAGATCGCTGCCGCCCAGGCCTCGATCGTCCGCGACACCGCCTCGCTCGATGCCGCCGTCAAGCAGGTCGATCTTCTCAACGCCGAACTGGCCCAGGCAAAGGCGGCTCTTGCGCGCAGCCAGGCCGTCCAGCACCAGGCCGAGCTCAACCTCTCCTATGCGACGATCACAGCGCCCGTCGACGGCACCGTCGGCAACCGGACGCTGCGCATCGGCCAATATGTCCAGGCCGGCACCCAGCTGATGTCGGTCGTGCCGACGACGGCTGCCTATGTCATCGCCAACTACAAGGAAACCCAACTCACCGACGTGAAGGCCGGCCAGCCAGTCGATATTGAGGTCGATATGTTCCCCGGGCGCACCTATCACGGCCATGTCGACAGCCTCGCTCCGGCAAGCGGCCAGGAATTCGCGCTGCTGCCGCCCGATAACGCCACCGGCAACTTCACCAAGGTCGTCCAGCGCATTCCGGTCAGGATCGTGCTCGACGGCGACGCCGCCAACGGCGACCTGCGACCCGGCATGTCCGTCCAGCCGAGCATCGACACCAAGAACGACCGCAGCTAGGCCGGGGGACGAGGAGTTTGTGTCATGTCCACCATCGCAGCAACATCAATCGCCGCTCCGCAGCCGAAAACCCGCGCCAGCACCAGGGAATGGATCGCCGTTCTCGCCGGCATGATCGGCGCCTTCATGGCGATCCTCAACATCCAGATCACCAATGCCTCGCTGCTCGACATCGAGGGCGGCATCGGAACGGGTGTCGACAACGGCGCCTGGATCTCCACCTCATACCTCATCGGCGAGATCGTCGTCATTCCGCTGACGGCCTATTTCAGCAACGTCTTCTCGTTCCGGCGCTTTATCCTCGTCAACTCCGTCCTCTTTCCACTGTTTTCGATCGCCTGTGCCTTCGCCCATGATCTCGGCACGATGATCGTGCTGCGCGGCCTACAGGGCTTTGCCGGCGGCGTGCTGATCCCCATGGCCTTCACCATGGTGTTGACCAAACTGCCGAAATCGCAGCAGCCGCTCGGCCTGGCGATCTTCGCGCTCTCGGTTACCTTCGCACCGGCGATCGGCCCGACCATCGGCGGTTACCTCACCGAAAACTATGGCTGGCAGACGATCTTCTTCATCAACGCCATCCCGAGCGCCATCATGGCGGTCGCCCTTGCCCTGACGCTCGACAAGCAGCCGATGCAGCTTGGCCTACTCAGGGAGGGCGACTGGGCTGGCATCTTCACCATGGCGATCGGTCTTTCGGCGCTGCAGACGGTGCTTGAAGAGGGCAACAAGGAAGACTGGTTCTCCTCGCCCTTCATCGTCAAGCTCAGCATCGTCGCCTTCGTCTTCCTCGTTGCCTTCATCTGGATCGAGCTGACGGTGGAGAAGCCCCTGGTCAAGCTGCGGCTGCTCAAGCAGCGCAATTTCGGCATCGGCGTTGCCGTCAACGTGCTGGTCGGTGTGGCTCTCTTCGGCACCGTCTATATCCTGCCGCAATATCTCGGCCAGGTGCAGCGTTATAATGCCGAGCAGATCGGCAATGTCCTGGCCTGGACCGGCCTGCCGCAGCTGCTTTTGATCCCACTCGTGCCGATGATGATGAAGCGCTTCGATGCGCGTTACATCGGCTTCCTCGGCATCTCGATCTTTGCGATCAGCTGCTTCATGAACATCACGCTTTCGGCCGATACCGCCGGCGACCAGTTCTGGATTCCGAATATCGTCCGCGCCATCGGCCAGGCCCTGGTGCTGACGCCGATCACCGCCATCACCACTGCCGGCATCGCTCCATCAGATGCGGCCGCCGCCTCGGGCCTGACCAACATGCTGCGCAATCTCGGCGGCGCCGTCGGCACGGCGACACTCGGCACGGTGCTGACCAAACGCGAGCAGTTCCACTCTAATATCATCGGCCAGTCGGTGACGCTCGGCCGCGACGAAGTCCGCAACCGTCTCGACCAGATGACTGGCTACTTCCTGCAGCATGGTGTTTCCGATCATGCCGTCGCAGCCCAGAAAGCCATCGTGGCGCTTGGCCAGATTGTCAGGCGCCAGGCCCTCATCCTGGGTTTTGCCGATACCTTCGCCGTCATCGGCGTTGTTCTTGCCATTGCAGCCGTTGCCCTGCTGCTCACCCAGAAACCGCGGGCCGGCGGTGGCGCCGGCGCTCACTGAACGAAATACCGGCGCTCGCCGGGCTTCCTGGCGAGCGCTTTCTATTGCGGGATTTCGACCGTAAAGGCGAAGCGGGCGACAGCATCCGGTTCCAGGATCGTGGTCGAAGGCCTCTTCGACAGCTCGCTCGAACCTCCCGCTTCCGCGGCCGTTCCATGCCAGGGCTCGACACAGAGGAAGGGCGCCCCCGGCTTGGTCCACAGCGCAAGATTGGGCAGGTTTTCGAAATGGAAATGCATGGCCGGCCCGCCTTCTGCGCCATAGCGCAGCCCTTCGCCCGCACCGCTCGGGAAAATCATCGCATCCTGCTCGAACATGGCATGATCGAGCACCAGCCGGCCGGCATCGAACGGCGAGGGCAAGGCCGCAGGGTTGATGAGGCCGCCTTCCAGCCGCACGAGCGCCGGCTCGCCTTCATTGTCTAGGGTGACGATATGGTCGCGCCCGGAAGCACCGGGTAATGGCCAGGCGAAGGCCGAATGGAAGCCGAGACCGAAGGGCATCGGCTTCTGGTCGCGATTGCTGACCTCCGCCGTGACAGTCAACGCCCGGCCCTCGACCGCATGCACCACGGCCAGCTGAAACTCGAAGGGATAGACCGCCCGCGTCGCCTCCGAGGCGGTCAGTTCGAACCGGCACATCGTCTCGGTGGATGCCGCAAGCGCGAATTCGCTGCGGCGGGCAAAACCATGCTGGGCCATCGGATAGACCGTGCCGTCGATCGTGATCTTGTCGTCAGGTGTCTTGCCGACGATCGGAAACAGGATCGGCGAACGCCCGGTCCAGAAGGCCGCGTCGCCCGTCCACAACCATGAGCGCCCATCGCTTGACGTGAGCGCCTGCATCTCGGCGCCGAGGGTGGAGACATCGACGGTGAGATCCTGATTGCCGATCCGGATGGAGGTTGGCATCGCGTTTCCCTTTCGCATTGGTTGGGCACCAAGCCATACCTTTCCGCACCGGGGATTTCCACCCAATAGAGAGAGGCAGGACGGCAGCCACGGTGACAATAGCAGAGCCGTCGCAGTGCGCTACTTCCGCACCGCGCCCAATCTGGCGATCACTTCGTTCGGAATGCCGTAGCGCTGGATGGCGTCGCGGTTGTTCCGCAACCCGCAGATCTCACGCTGGATGAAGAACGCCCAGACGGCGTCGGAGGCTTCATTGAGAAGCCTCTCGCGTTCCTCAGTGCTCTGGCCGTCGGGAGCCCAGGCCTTCAGGGCGGCAAGTGCCGCCTCCGCTTTCAGTCCGTGACGTCCGAGCGAATCCGCGCGTTCCGACATCAGCTCGTATTCGAGGACGTTGAAGCCGTTTTTAGTCTGCTCGGATGGTCTGAAGGACTGCGGCGGACGAACGCTCATTGGCACAGGTCTCCGTTGGCGTGAGCCGCGATATTATCCAATCCGGTTCCAAATTAAAGAAGATGAGCATGATGTCGTTCGAAACCGCTCACGTTCGGCATCATACTCTTGAGATCAAGACGGTGGGAAACAGGGCTATCCTGCGATTTCCCCGCATGGCATAAGCGCGCCAAAATCTCCTTCTCCAGGCTCCCGCGCAAACCATGATCCGTATTGAAAATATCAGCAAGCAGCTCAGTCACCGCATCCTCTTCATCGAGGCGTCCGCGGCTCTTAACAGAGGCGAGAAGATCGGCCTCGTCGGCCCGAACGGCGCCGGTAAGACGACCGTCTTCCGGATGATCAACGGCGAGGAGCAGCCCGACGAGGGGCAGGTCTCCGTCGAAAGGGGCGTCACCATCGGCTATTTCAATCAGGATGTCGGCGAGATGGCGGGCCACAGCGCCGTCGCCGAGGTGATGAACGGTGCCGGCCCGGTCAGCATCGTTGCCGGCGAATTGCGCGATCTCGAGGCCGCCATGGCCGATCCCGAGCAAGCCGATAACATGGAAGAGATCATCGAGCGTTACGGAGAGGTGCAGGCGCGCTACGAGGAGTTGGACGGTTACGCGCTCGAGGGCCGCGCACGCGAAGTGCTCGCGGGGCTCAGCTTCAGCCAGGAGATGATGGACGGCGATGTTGGCGCGTTGTCGGGCGGTTGGAAGATGCGCGTAGCGCTTGCTCGCATTCTCCTCATGCGCCCCGATGTCATGCTGCTCGACGAGCCGAGCAACCATCTGGATCTCGAAAGCTTGATCTGGCTGGAGGAATTCCTGAAAGGTTACGAGGGCGCGCTGCTGATGACCTCGCATGATCGCGAGTTTATGAACCGCATCGTCACCAAGATCATCGAGATCGATGCGGGCACGCTGACGGCCTATTCCGGCGACTACGAATTCTACGAGCAGCAGCGGGCGCAGAACGAGAAGCAGCAACAGGCCCAGTTCGAGCGCCAGCAGGCCATGCTTGCCAAGGAAATCAAGTTCATCGAGCGGTTCAAGGCGCGCGCCTCGCATGCCTCGCAGGTGCAGAGCCGCGTGAAGAAGCTGGAGAAGATCGACCGGGTGGAACCGCCCAAGCGCCGCCAGATCGTTTCCTTCGAGTTCCAGCCGGCGCCGCGCTCCGGCGAGGACGTGGTCAACCTGAAGAACGTTCATAAGAAATACGGCAGCCGCAGCATCTACGAGGGACTCGACTTCGTCGTGCGCCGCCGGGAGCGCTGGTGCATCATGGGCATCAACGGTGCCGGCAAGTCGACGCTGCTGAAGCTGGTGACCGGCTCCACCGCGCCTGATCAGGGCAGCGTCGCCCTCGGCGCCAGCGTCAAGATGGGCTATTTCGCCCAGCACGCCATGGATATATTGGATGGCGAGCGCACTGTCTTCCAGATGCTGGAAGACCAGTTCCCGCAGGCAGGGCAGGGGCCGTTGCGCGCGCTGGCCGGCTGCTTCGGTTTCTCCGGCGACGATGTCGAGAAGCGGTGCCGGGTACTATCAGGCGGCGAGAAGGCCCGGTTGGTCATGGCGATCATGCTGTTCGACCCGCCGAACCTGCTCGTGCTCGACGAGCCGACGAACCATCTCGACCTCGACACCAAGGAAATGCTGATCAAGGCGCTGTCGCAATATGAGGGCACCATGCTGTTCGTTTCGCACGATCGGCATTTTCTCGCCGCACTCTCCAACCGGGTGCTGGAACTGACGCCCGAGGGCGTCCACCAATATGGCGGCGGCTACACCGAATATGTGGCGCGCACCGGCCAGGAGGCGCCCGGCCTGCGAAGCTGACGGATTTTTTCGCGGGGCATGTCGAAACTGCCAGGCTCGAGGCGACCAGCAGACAGCCGGCCAGCGATATCGGCTGAGCGGTCGAAGCAACGGAGGAAGATATGTCCATGCTGTTAGACAGGATCGAGGTCGTCACCCTGTTCGTCGATGATATCGACGAGGCCAAAGCGTTCTACCAGAAGGTCTTTGCACCTGAGGTCGTCTATGAGGACGCAGTATCCTCGGTGCTGAAATTCTCCGGGACGATGATCAACCTGCTGAAAGTGACGGAAGCGCCTCAACTGGTCGAGCCGTCGGCGGTGGCAGCACCGGGTTCCGGCGCGCGCGTCCTGCTGACGATCAAGGTCGATGCCGTCGATGCGGTTTGCGCAGAACTGCGCAAGCTCGGGGTCACGCTGCTCAATGGTCCGATCGATCGTCCATGGGGTCGCCGTACCGCGGCCTTTGCGGATCCGTCGGGCCATGTCTGGGAGGTTGCGCAGGAATTGCGCTAAATTGGTGTCGCCGAGTTTTGAGGTCGCCTTCAGATTTTGCGACCGTGACGCGCCTCGGTAATGCCAGTTCGTCCACGCGAAGAGCGGATTCCACGGCTATCGCCACGATGATGACCAAATTCCGTGGTGTTCGAAGGCCTCTTCATGCAATCGGGGACGGGCACAACGGCATGGACTGGATCAATCGCTATATCGATCAGCCGCTACTGCACGGCGCGGCGGGTTTGCTGCGGAGTTGGCATCTCCGCACGCGGCAACCGCCGGAACTGTTGGAGCCGACATGGAATCTCGTCGTGCTCTCCTTTCTGCTGATCGCGAGCGGGCAGGTCATGGCCGGCGAGACTTTCACGCTCAGCGTTGCCGCGCTGATCATGCTGGCGCTGCCGTCCGCGCGAAAACTGCTTTCGGCTGTGAAGGCAGGGGGAGGCGGTTACGGCGCTCGGGAATATAAATCGCTGAGAGCGCGGGCCATCGCCAAACGTGAGGCGGAGTGGTCGGTGCGGATCATCGTGTTGTTCGCATCCGCCTGCCTTCCGTTCATCGCCCGCATCGACGATCCGGTGGGAGCCTGTTTCATGCTCGGAGCCAGCATCTGGTTCGTGCTGACCGGGCCGCTCAAGGCCTATCTCGATGCGGCTGAACCTCCCGAGCCGAATGAAGGCGACCGGAGGTACAGCGGCGTTTTTCATTTCGGCTGAACAAGCCGATGCGCCGACCGTGACACGGACGGGAACCAAATGGGGCGGCCTCCGTTATCTCCGCAGCAACGTAAAAGGAGATTGCGATGCTTTACTACGCTCTGGTGTTTCTCGTTGTGGCCTTGATTGCCGGCGTCCTCGGATTTGGCGGCATCGCAGGTGCTTCAGCTTCCATTGCCCAGGTTCTGTTCTTCATTTTCCTGGTTCTGTTCGTCGTGTCGCTCGTCATGAGACTAATGCGAAAAGTATAGTGCGGACAGATCGAGTATAAAAACCCGGCGAACACATCGCCGGGTTTTTCTTTATTGCCACGCTCGGTTTGACCTCTACGTCACTGAAGGTTTCCATCGCGGTCGTGGTCGGCGGTCGCGAAATCCGCCATCACCCGCTGCATGAATTCGCTTCGGCTAATGCGGCCGTTGTGGTTCGCGTCGGTCAAAGTGAATTGCTCGACCGTCAGGATCTGCACCGTCTCGTCGGACTGCAGGCTGCCGTCCTTGTTCTTGTCTAGACTTCCGAAAGCCGTGCCCATGAAGGTCTCGTATTCCGAACGGTCGACGGCCTTGCTGGCATTGCCGTCGAGCCGGTCCATCTGGCCCTGATACATCGATCCGGGCTGTTGCTGCTGTTGCGCCACTGCCCCAACACATTGGCACAGGATGAGTGTCGTCGCGAAAGCCAAGGTTTTCATCGTTTGCTATCCCTCCCCAATTATCGGCAAGCCAGGCGGTTGCCTACGAAACCGCCGCCGCCTATGCCGGCGCCGATAGCAAGCACCTGCCCGGTTCCGGCGCCGATCGTACTGCCGATCAAGCCACCGACAATCGCGCCGCCGACGGTTCCCGCGATGCAGCCGAATTCGGAATTACGATCCGAGACGGCCTGTGACGTCGGCCCGGACTGGCAGGCGGAGACGGCAAGGCATCCCGCCAGTATGATGTTTGTCCTGCGTATGCGCATCTTTCCCTCCCGATAAATTACCGGCTATCTCCAATAGAGATGAGCGGGCGTACGATTGTCCGGCCCCCGCGAAAATATCGCCTGATTATATCTCTCAAATTCAGACTTAGTTTCCGTTCGAACGGAAGCATACTTCCGGAAAACAAGCGGAAATTCTGCGGCAATGCCAAGCAATCATGCCGATTCCTCTCCAGTTACAGTGCTGCATGGAGAGTATTTTCAAATAGTACAGCTATCTATACGGCATGGCAACCTGCGCGATCATCGATCGCCTATCCAAATAGGGCGCCTGCAATTTTGCATGATACCGCTCGTTAAGAGTTGACGGCGATCAGGATCGTGCCTTTCCGGCAACCATCGCTGACAACATCGTAAAATAACCGGATGACGCGAAATGATGCCTTCGAAATGTCCCAATGGGGGCTGAACCGTAAGCGTGTTTGTCGGTTGCGCCCTCCCATGCGCTTTGACATGCGATGCGTAAATGATGCCGGGTCGGGATCGTTTTGCGGTTCCGTCCGTTATCTGTTGCCGAATCTGGTGGCGAGTAGCCGGGTATGCTCCCGTCACGATTTGAGAAGGAGAGACTTATGAATAAAACTTTTGCGACGGCGTTTGCCGCGGTATCGTTGACGCTGGTCGGCGCTGGGGCGGTTAATGCCGCCGACCTCGTCACCAGGACGTATGAAGAGCCGGACCTGCGCAATGGCGTGAAGATCGGCTACCTCACCTGCGATATCGGCGGCGGCACGGGTTACGTGCTCGGCTCCTCCAAAGAGGCCGACTGCATCTTCCAGTCAACCGTCGGCAACGAACTTTCGGATCGTTATACGGGCGAAGTGAGAAAGCTCGGCATCGACCTTGGCTTCACCACGCGCAGCCGCCTGATCTGGGCCGTGTTCGCGCCGACGGCCGGCTATCACCGCGGTTCGCTCGCCGGCCTCTATGTCGGCGCTAGCGCTGAAGCGACGCTCGGTGCCGGTGTCGGCGCCAATCTCCTGGTTGGCGGCACGTCCGGCTCGATCCATCTGCAGACGGTCAGCCTGACCGGTCAGCTCGGCCTCAACGTTGCGGCCGGCAGCGCCTCGATGACGCTCACGGCAGCGAATTGATGTAGCCTTTTGGCGTCCCCTGCCGCATCGCGGCAGGGGACGCCACCTCGTCTGAGGAGCGATTTCGCGCCCTCATATGCCCAAGCCGGATCACGACACGATGGATATTCGAATGGCAAAGCCCAGCGAGGACGAGATCCTGGTTGGGCACTATCTGAAGATCTGGGACAGCTACGGCACACCACCGGAACACTACAGGTCTGATGCGGCGGCGCGGATTTTGTCCTTTATCAGAAGCGGTCGCGAAGAGCGCCGCCTGACCTCGTTCCTTGCGGTCGTCGACGGTGACATCGCCGGTTCTGCATCCTGCCAGCTGCACCAATCGCCGTTTCCGGAGGTCATCCGGCCGGAACAGCGGCTGCACGGTTACATCTGGTCCGTCTATGTCGCCGACGCCTTCCGCCGGCGCGGCATCGCATCGGCGCTGACCGACAAGGCTGTCGACTATCTGAAATCGATCGGCTGCACGACGGCCGTCATCCATGCTTCAGATGCCGGCGAGCCCGTCTATCGAGCCGCTGGTTTCGAGCTGGCGAAGGAAATGCGCCTGAAGTTTTCGGCGGAGTAGCGACCGGCGATCGCCGGAGCCGCCACCGAGCGTTCCACTTACGCTTTCGCTCGGCCGGGCGCGATAAAAGTGGCAATCGTCGCCTCGTCATGGCCGGCCTCGCGCAGGAAGCGGCTGGCGAATTCGATGGCAGGGCTTCTAAGCGCATCGTCCGGCCGGATCAGGTGAAAGGCCACATGATAATCGAGCGTCCGCTCCGATACGGCGACGACGCGTCCGGCCGCCAGCGCGGCATCCGATAGCGGCGGCCGCGCGAGTGCGATCCCGAGCCCCTGCGCACAGGCATCGATCACCAGATTGTAGTCCTCGAAGCGCCGGTCGTGGCCGCGCGGTATATAGTCGACACCCTCGCGGGAGAGCCAGCGGCGCCAGCCTTCGATGTTCGAATCATGCAGAATCGGCAGATCGAGCAGCGAAAGGGCATCGGAATGCTGCCCGAGCCGGTCCGCCAGCGCCGGGGCGGCGATCGGGAACGATTTCTCCTGCCAGAGCGGCAGGGCGCGTACGCCGGCCCACGGCCCCTTGCCGCAGCGAATGGCCAGATCGGTGCCTTCGCCGAAATCCGCCAGCCGGTGTTCGAGCGTGAGCTCGACATGCAGCTCGTTTCCTTCGAGCTTCGGCAGGCGTTGAAACAGCCATAGGGAGGCGACAGAGGGCGTCACCGAAAGGCGCACTACCGCCTTGTTACGGCGAGGCAGCCAGCGTTCGCCGCTATTGCCGAGCAGCGCAAGTGCTTCCTCCGCCCGCGCGAAAAACCGCATACCTTCCGGCGTCAGGCGCACGCCGCGGGCTTCGCGCGCAAACAGGCGCACGCCCATCCAGCGCTCCAGGCGCGAGACCTGCCGCGACACCGCGCCATGGGTGATGCCGCTTTCCTCGGCTGCGGCCGAAAACGATCCGAGCCGGGCTGCGCGGGCAAAGGTCTCGAGCGTATCGAGTGGCGGAAGCACTGGTGAGCTGTGAACCATACGCACATTTGATCATCGATTGCGATGCTTTTCAAGCACGCATCGAAGGCCTAATCCATTGTCCGCAGGAACATATGGAGGCGAAAATGAGCATGGCGGCAAGCGCATCGATTTCGACGAAACAGCAAGGCGGGTTCGATCTGGTCGCCTTTGCGGCGATCCTCGTCACCATCCTCTTCTGGGCTTCCTCTTTCGTGGTGATCCGCATCTGCCTCGGACCGCTGACGCCGATCGAACTGGCAACGGCGCGTTATGTGGCAGCCGGCGTCATTGCTCTCGTCTATCTCGTCATCTACCGGCCGATGCCGGAAAAACGCGACTTCGTCCACCTCTCCGTTGCCGCCGTGCTTTTTATCGCCGCCTATGCGGTGCTGCTGAACACTGGCGAGCAGACCGTTGCGGCAGGACCGGCGAGTTTCATCATCAACACCATGCCCGTCTTCACCGCCCTGATCGCCACATTCGCGCTTGGCGAGCGCTTCGGCCGCTGGGGCTGGGCGGGGACCGCGGTTTCCTTCGGGGGCGTAGCGCTGATTGCGGTCGCCTCCGACGACGGTTTCAAGCTCGATCCGAATGCCGTCCTCATCCTGGGCGCAGCGCTTTGCTCAGCGATCGCCAGCGTGCTGCAGAAGCCGCTGCTCGGGCGGCTGCCGGCGCTTGCCGTCACCGCCTGGATCCTACTCATCGGTTCCGTGCCGCTGGTTCCGGCCGTTCCGGCGACGATCCAGGCGCTGGCCGCCGCACCGGCGGAGGTGAACTGGGGCGTTGCCTATCTCGTCATCTTCCCCACAGCGATCGGCTACCTCACCTGGGCGATCGCGCTGAAGCGGCTGACGGCCGCCCGCGCTTCGAATTTCCTCTATGGCGTTCCGCCGGTCGCTACGCTGATCGGTTTCGTCTGGCTGGGCGAAACGCCGACGGCGCTCGGCGCAATCGGTGGCGTCATGGCAATCCTCGGCGTGCTGGTCGTCAACGTGATGCGGAAGCGGTAGCGTCAAATTCGGGCTGTGAAGGCGGCCTGGCAACAGTTAGGCATTGCGCCGCCGTTCGCTTTCTTTAAAACGAAAGCAGATCGAAAGGCGTCCCATGTTCTTGACCGACCGACAAAGTGAAATCGTCGCGATTGCAAAATCGAGCGGCAGGGTTCTGGTCGAGGAGCTCGCCTCCCGCTTTTCGGTGACGCCGCAGACAATCCGCAAGGACCTGAACGATCTCTGTGATGCGCAGGTGCTGACACGCATCCATGGCGGCGCAACATTTCCGAGCGGGACGGAGAACGTCAAATACGAGGCGCGCCGGCAGATCGCCGCGTCCGAGAAACAGGCAATCGGCATTGCGGCGGTCGAGCTCATCCCGAGCGGTGCCTCGCTGTTCATCAATATCGGAACGACGACCGAGGCGGTGGGTGAGGCGCTCGCCAACCATCACGAGCTGATGGTTATCACCAATAATATCAATGTTGCCAATAGGTTACGTCTTTTTCCTGCAATCGAGGTCGTCATTGCCGGCGGGGTCGTACGCGGTTCGGACGGCGGGATCGTCGGCGAGGCGGCCGTCGATTTCATCCGCCAGTTCAAGGTCGATTACGCTGTGATCGGCGCTTCGGCAATCGACATAGACGGCGCGCTTCTCGATTATGATTTTCGCGAAGTGAAGGTCGCTCAAGCAATCATCGCCAATGCCCGACATGTCATTCTCGTAGCCGATTCGACGAAGTTCGAACGTACCGCCCCGGTCAGGATCGGCCAGCTGTCCCAGGTTCATACCTTCATCACCGATCACTGTCCGGTGCCGTCGATCCGCAATCTCTGCCTGGAAAACAATGTGAAACTGATCGAAACGAATGGCCGATCCCGTTAGACGGAGATCTGCGGAAACATTCGTTTGACATTCGGATCTCTTTCGTTTTAACTGGTGTTACTTTCGCAATTGCGCAAATTTTGTGCGATGCGAAATCGACAGCGGGCTCGGAGGGGGAATTGGGCCGAAATATTCACGACATATTCGTCATCGGGGGCGGCATCAACGGCTGCGGCATCGCGCGCGACGCTGTTGGGCGTGGCTATTCGGTGGCGCTGGCGGAGATGAACGATTTCGCCTCGGGTACCTCGTCGGGCGCCACCAAGCTGATCCATGGCGGCCTGCGTTACCTTGAGCATTACGAGTTTCGTCTGGTGCGTGAATCGCTGATGGAGCGCGAGATCCTCTGGGCGATGGCGCCGCACATCATCTGGCCGCTGCGTTTCGTGTTGCCCTACCACAAGGGCGGGATCCGTCCGGCCTGGCTGATCCGGCTCGGCCTCTTCCTCTACGACCATCTCGGCGGCCGCAAGCTGCTACCGCCGACATCCGTTCTCGACATGCGCAGCGATCCGGCCGGCAAACCGCTGAAAGCGCTTTTTGCCAAGGCCTTCGAATATTCCGACGGCTGGGTCGACGATGCCCGCATGGTGGTACTGAACGCCCGCGACGCCGCTGACAAAGGGGCAACCATCATGCCGCGCACCAAAGTGGTGTCGGCGAGGCGCGAGAATGGCCTGTGGTTGATCGAGACCACCGATACGGTGAGCGGCCGCAATGACAGCCATCAGGCCCGCATGCTGGTCAATGCCGCCGGTCCCTGGGTCGACCATGTCATTCGCTCCGCTTTCGGCCAGAACGAAGCCCATCATGTCCGCCTCGTCCAGGGCAGCCATATCGTCGTGAAGAAGAAATTCGACGATGTGAGAGCCTATTTCTTCCAGAACCCCGATAACCGCATCATCTTCGCCATCCCCTACGAGGGCGACTTCACGCTGATCGGCACCACGGATCGCGATTATACCGCCGATCCGCGGGATGTCCGGATCTCCGAGGAGGAGACCGTCTACCTCTGCAATGCGGCGTCGGAATATTTCAAGGAGCCCGTCAGGCCGGAGGATATCGTCTGGACCTATTCAGCGGTCAGGCCGCTTTATGACGACGGCGCCTCGAAGGCGCAGGAGGCGACGCGCGACTATGTACTGAAGCTGGAAGGCGAAGGTGCCGCCGCGCCGCTGCTCAACGTCTTCGGCGGTAAACTCACCACTTATCGCCGGCTTTCCGAACACGCGCTGGAGAAGATCGGCGCTGCGATCGGCGCCAAGGGTGCCCCATGGACGGCCAAAAGCCATCTGCCGGGCGGCGACTTCCCGGTTCGGGGCTATGAGGCACAAGTTGACAAGCTGAAGCGGCGTTATCAGTTCCTCGCCGATCAGCATGCTCGCCGCCTGGTGCGCCGCTATGGCACCAGGGCCGAGGCGCTGCTCGGCGATGCCCGCGGCATCGACGATCTCGGACGGCTGTTCGGCGGCGATCTCTACGAGGTCGAGGTTACCTATCTCGTTGAACATGAATGGGCCCGGCACGCCGAAGACGTGCTGTGGAGGAGAACAAAGGATGGTCTGCGCCTTTCGAAGGAGCAGGCTCAGTCACTGGAGGAGTACATGGCTGCCATACCGGCGATGGTCGGATAGGCGGCGTGTGGTCCCCGCTGCGTGGAGGCACGGGAACAGGAATGCTGGAACTGCGGAAGGCCGCAAAGATGGTGGGAGGAGACTATCATATCCACCCGACCGATCTTGCTTTTGAAAGAGGAACGCTGAACGTTCTGCTTGGGCCGACCTTGTCGGGCAAGACCTCGTTGATGCGTCTGATGGCCGGCCTTGATCGGCCGACAACCGGTACGATCCATTTTGATGGCGCTGACGTGACAGGTATGCCTGTCCAGAAGCGCAACATCGCTATGGTCTACCAGCAATTCATCAATTATCCGGCATTGACGGTCTACGAGAATATTGCCTCGCCGCTGCGGATTGCCGGCAAGGATGCCAAGACCATCGATCTGGAGGTGCGCAAGGCTGCCGAACTTCTGAAACTCGGTCCTTATCTCGATCGCACGCCGCTCAACCTCTCGGGCGGCCAGCAGCAGCGCACGGCGCTTGCCCGTGCGCTCGTGAAGAATGCGAGCCTAGTTTTGATGGACGAGCCGCTTGCCAACCTCGACTACAAGCTGCGTGAGGAACTGCGGCAGGAATTGCCGCGGATCTTCGCGCAGTCCGGCGCAATCTTCGTCTATGCCACGACGGAACCTTCCGAAGCCTTGTTGCTGGGCGGCAATACGGCAGCGCTCAGCGAGGGCCGGATCACGCAGTTCGGCTCGACGGTCGAGGTCTATCGCCATCCGCTCGATCTGACGACGGCGAAAACCTTTGCCGATCCGCCGCTGAATTTTATCGATCTGGTCAAATCGGAAGGCAACTTCCTGCGCGATGGCATTCTGATTTTTGCCGTGCCGCCGCATCTTCAGAATGTGCCGAACGGGCCGGCAACCATAGCGTTTCACCCCCATCATCTTGCACCAACCGCCCAGACGGCTGATTCGGCGCGGCTGACAGCACGGACACAGATTTCGGAGATCACCGGGTCGGAAAGTTTCGTGCATCTGCAATTTGCCGACACCCGCTGGGTGATGCTTGCGCACGGCATCCACAATGTCGACCCGGACACGGATCTCTCCGTTTTCATCGATACGCGCCACCTGATGGCGTTCGGCGCGGACGGCCGGGCGATCACCACTGCCAGGCAGAGGGGCTAGGAGAAAATCATGGCACGTATCACCCTCGATCATATTCGACATGCCTATGGGCCGAACCCGAAGAGCGAGAAGGACTACGCTCTCAAGGAAGTGCACCACGAGTGGAACGATGGCGGTGCTTATGCGCTGCTCGGACCTTCAGGCTGTGGAAAGACCTCGCTGCTCAATATCATTTCCGGCCTTATTCAGCCCTCCGAAGGGCGAATTCTCTTCGACGGACAGGATGTTACTAACCTGCCGACGCAGCAGCGAAATATTGCGCAGGTATTCCAGTTTCCGGTCATCTACGACACGATGACCGTCTATGACAATCTGGCTTTCCCCTTGCGCAACCGCGGAGTCGCGGAGCCTGATGTTGATCGTCGTGTCCGCGAAATATTGGAGATGATTGATCTTGCAGACTGGGCCAAGCGTCGCGCGCGCGGTTTGACCGCGGACCAAAAGCAGAAGATTTCGCTCGGCCGCGGCCTCGTGCGCTCGGATGTGAACGCGATTCTCTTCGACGAGCCGCTCACTGTTATCGATCCGCATATGAAATGGGTGCTGCGATCGCAGCTGAAGCGGCTGCATAAGCAGTTCGGTTTTACGATGGTCTATGTCACGCATGACCAGACGGAGGCGCTGACCTTCGCCGACAAAGTCGTGGTGATGTACGATGGCGAGATCGTGCAGATTGGCACGCCGGCCGAGCTCTTCGAGCGTCCGAGCCATACCTTCGTCGGCTACTTCATCGGTTCTCCAGGCATGAACTTCATGCCAGCCAAGGTGGAAGGCCGCACGGTTCGGGTCGGCGAGCACGCTCTGACGCTCGACTATGCGCCAAAGACGTCGGCAGCGGCCAAGGTAGAGCTTGGAATACGGCCCGAGTTTATCCGGGTCGGTCGCGAGGGCATGCCTGTGACCGTCAGCAAGGTGGAAGATATCGGCCGGCAGAAGATCGTCCGCGCGCAGCTTGCCGGCCAGCCGATCGCGATCGTCGTCCCTGAAGACGGAGAAATTCCGGCTGATCCCCGGGTGACCTTCGAGCCGTCGGGTATCAGTATCTATGCCGACTCTTGGCGCGCTGGACCGGAGGCTTGATCATGGAAAAAACCTGGAACAACAAAGCGTGGTTTCTGGTCCTGCCGGTCCTCGTGCTGGTGGCATTCTCGGCCGTCATTCCCTTGATGACGGTTGTGAA